>ERZ781399.70-NODE-70-length-269770-cov-35.664954_pt1 | contig 269770 bp, 220 predicted proteins | sample MGYA00511014_ERZ781399 | MGnify/ENA primary metagenome ERZ781399 (study PRJEB29847, sample SAMN06458254) | wastewater metagenome | isolation source: Wastewater bioreactor | place: South Africa: Cape Town | study: EMG produced TPA metagenomics assembly of the...
CGGCGATGGTGGTGCAGCTCTCGCGCATCTACGGCCTGCCGCTGACCCGCGCCGAGTCCGGCCGGCTGGTGGCGGTGATCTCGGCGCAGCTGGCCGCACTGATGGGCGCGATCTGGGGCATGCAACTGGTCGCCTCCGCACTGAAGGGCATCAGTGCCGGCCTCTCCGTGGTGGTCACCGCCGCCGCGCAGGGCGCGCTGGGCTGGTATGCCACCGTGCTGATCGGCCGCGCCGCCGAACGCTACCTGGTCGGCGGCAAGTCCTGGGGCGAAGCCGGCGCCAAGCGCGCCGTCGCCGATGTCGTCGCCAGCCTGGATCGCGATTCGATCCTGCGCGAGGCGCGCGAGGAAATCCTCAAGCGGTTGAAGTCGCGCTCCCGCTGATCGCAACAACGGGACACCCTACGGACCGCGTAGGGCGGGCACTGCCCGCCGCCCTTGCCCAACCTTGCACCCTGTCGAAAAGCCGGCGGGCGGTGCCCGCCCTACGGCAGACCCAGGAACGCGCGCACCGCCGCGGCGTCGAACGGCCAATCCAGCTCGCGCCCGTCGCGCGCATCGCGCAATACCGGCACGCGGGTGCCATAGCGCTGCTCGAGCTCAGGCGAATCGTCCACCCACTCGCTGTCGAAATCCGGCGCGCGCCCCTCGGCCATCACGGCGAGGGCCTTGTCGCACAGGTGGCAGTAATCGCGCTGGTAGAGGATGAGGTCGGACATGCTGCTGCGAATGGATCGGGGCGCCGCGTAGAATAGCTGGTTCAATCCTTCACCTCGCAGCGCATCCATGGCCGTCAGCGTATTCGACCTGTTCAAGATCGGCATCGGTCCGTCCTCCTCGCACACGGTCGGCCCGATGCGCGCCGCCGCGCGCTTCGCCGAACGCTGGCTGGAGGAAAAGGGCGTGCTCGACCGCGTCGCCCGCGTGCGTGCCGAGCTGTACGGCTCGCTGGCCATGACCGGCCGCGGCCACGGCACCGACAAGGCCGTGCTGCTGGGCTTCGAGGGCCAGCATCCGGACACCGTCGATCCCGACCAGATTCCCGCCACGCTCGAGCGCATCCGCGGCACGGGCCGCATCCGTCTACTCGGCAGGCACGAGATAACCTTCGACGAGAAGGCCGACCTGGTCTTCAACAAGCGACAGAAGCTGCCGTTCCACACCAACGGCATGCGCTTCTCCGCCTACGATGCCGACGGCAACGAACTGGCCACGCGCGACTACTACTCGGTCGGCGGCGGCTTCGTGGTCAACACCGACGAGGCGGCGGAGGATCGCATCGTCGCCGACACCACCGCCCAGCCCTATGCGTTCAACACCGGCGACGAGATGCTGGCGCTGTGCAAGCAGCACCACCTGACCATCGCGCAGTTGATGATGGCCAACGAAAGCGTGTGGCGCCCCGAGGCGGAAACCCGCGCCGGTCTGCTCACCATCTGGCAGGCGATGAAGGACTGCGTCGAACGCGGCCTGCGTTCACCCGGCACCCTGCCCGGCGGACTGAAAGTGACGCGTCGCGCCCCCGCAATGCTGGACGACCTGCGCAATCAGCCCGAGGCCGCGCTGAAGGATCCGCTGACCATCCTCGACTGGGTCAATCTCTACGCACTGGCCGTCAACGAGGAAAACGCCGCCGGCGGCCGCGTGGTCACCGCACCCACCAACGGCGCGGCCGGCATCATCCCCGCCGTCGGCCACTACTACCTGCGCTTCTGTCCCAAGGCCGACGACGAAGGCATCATCGAGTACCTGCTCACCGCCGCCGCCATCGGCATCCTGTACAAGGAAAACGCCTCGATCTCCGGCGCCGAAGTGGGCTGCCAGGGCGAAGTCGGCGTAGCCTGCTCGATGGCCGCCGGCGGCCTCACCGCCGCACTCGGCGGCAACGTGATGCAGGTCGAGAACGCGGCCGAGATCGGCATGGAACACAACCTCGGCCTCACCTGCGACCCGATCGGCGGCCTGGTGCAGATCCCCTGCATCGAACGCAACGCGATGGGCTCGGTCAAGGCCATCAACGCCAGCCGCATGGCGCTGAAGAGCGACGGCAAGCATCGCGTCAGCCTCGACAAGGTGATCAAGACCATGCGTGACACCGGGCGGGACATGAAGGACAAGTACAAGGAAACCTCGCGCGGCGGCCTCGCAGTCAACGTCATCGAGTGCTGAGCCGCCCCCTGTAGGAGCCCGCTCGCGGGCGATGCCTACCTTGCAATGCTGAGCCTCAGCCGCAGGAGCCCGCTCGCGGGCGATGCTCTTGTCGAACTATGGAAAAGCATCGCCTGCGAGCGGGCTCCTGCGGGTGGGGCTTGACCCGGGGTGACTTCTGCGGGGTGACATGGGGCGGTCAATTCTGCAACCATCGGCCCCTTCACGGCGCGCTTCGCGCCGCTACGGGAACCTCGCATGACCCAAGAACGCGCGATCCGCCGCGATGTCGGCCCGTTCGCCCTGATGCTTACCGGCCTGGGCTCGATCATCGGCTCGGGCTGGTTGTTCGGCGCATGGCGCGCGGCGCAGATCGCAGGACCGGGGGCGATCTGGGCGTGGGTGATCGGCGCGGTGGTCATCATGGCGATCGCGCTGACCTACGCCGAGTTGGGCGCGATGTTTCCCGAATCCGGCGGCATGGTGCGCTACGGGCACTACTCGCACGGCTCGCTGGTCGGCTTCATCGCGGCGTGGGCGAACTGGATCGCGATCGTCTCGGTGATCTCGGTCGAAGCGGAAGCGTCGGCGCAGTACATGTCGTCGTGGAAGTGGGATTGGGCGAAGGATCTCTATCACCAGGTTCCTGGCAGCCATGGCGAGCTGAGCACCACCGGCCTGCTGATCGCCGCAGCGCTGGTGATCGTGTACTTCCTGTTCAACTTCTGGAGCGTGAAACTGTTCGCGCGCTCCAACACCGCGATCACGCTGTTCAAGCTGGTGATCCCCGCGCTCACCGCGGTGCTGCTGATGATGAGCGGCTTCCATCCGGAGAACTTCTCCGTCGGCATCCACGGCGAACTGCACAAGACGGACTTCCCCTCGATCCTCACCGCGGTGGCGATCGCCGGCATCGTGTTCAGCTTCAACGGTTTCCAGAGCCCGGTGAACCTGGCCGGCGAGGCACGCAACCCCGGCCGCAGCATCCCGTTCGCGATCGTCTGCGCGATCGCGCTGGCCACGATCGTCTACGTGCTGCTGCAGGTCGCGTTCATCGGCGCGGTGCCGCGCGAGATGCTGGCCAACGTGGGCTGGCACGGCATCGACTTCTCATCGCCGTTCGCGGATCTCGCGATCATCCTCGGCCTGCAATGGCTGGCCACGCTGCTGTTCATCGACGCGGTGATCAGCCCCAGCGGCACCGGCATGACCTACACCGCCACCACCGCGCGCATGCTGTATGGCATGGAGCGCAACGGCACCTTGCCGAAGATCCTCGGTACCGTGCATCCGAAGTGGGGCGTGCCGCGGCCTGCGATGTGGGTGAACCTGGCGGTGTCGTTCCTGTTCCTGTTCTTCTTCCGCGGCTGGGGCGCACTGGCGGCGGTGATCTCGGTGGCCACGATCATCTCCTACCTCACCGGCCCGGTCAGCGTGATGACCTTGCGCCGCACCGCGCCGGAATTGAATCGCCCGTTCCGGCTGGCCGGCCTGCCGGTACTCGCCGGGGTTGCCTTCATCATGTCCACCGAGTTGCTGTACTGGGCGAAGTGGCCGCTGACCGGCGAGATCATCGTGCTGATGGTGGTCGCGTTGCCGGTGTACTTCTACTACCAGGCCAAGGCCGGCTGGCATGATTTCGGTCGGCAGATGAAGGGCGCCTGGTGGCTGGTCTGCTACCTGCCCACGCTGGCGCTGGTGTCGTGGGCCGGCAGCCCGATGTTCGGCGGCAAGGGCTACCTCGCCTACGGCTGGGATCTGGCGCTGGTGGCGGTGATCGGCCTGGCGTTCTATCTGTGGGGCGTGAAATCCGGCTGGCGCACGCCGTCGGTGGAAGCGATCCGGATCGAGGCGCACGAGCATCCGGGCGAACTGCAGGTGCCGCCGGACGAAGAGAGCGCCGAGCGCATCACCGGGCACTGAGCGACGGTACGGGCAAGGGAAACGCGCGGCCCTGATGCCGCGCGTTTTCGTTGGTGTAGCCAACGATGTCGAAAGTGGATCGGTTGATTCGTCGCCCTGGCACGCAGCCACTTCGGGTTGCACGCCACCCCACGGAGTCGACCATGCCATCCACCATCCGCAACCTGATCAGCACGCTCGGTGCGCTGTCCCTGCTCTTTCTGGCCACTGGCGCCAGTGCCGCCGCGGTGACGTACCGCATCGATCCGGCTCACACCTACCCGAGCTTCGAGGCCGACCACATGGGCGGGCTGTCGCGGTGGCGCGGCAAGTTCAACCACAGCAGCGGCACGATCACGTTGGACAAGGTCGCCGGCACCGGCACGGTCGACGTCACCGTGGACATGCACAGCGCCGATTTCGGCCAGGACGCGTTGAACAAGAGTGCGCAAGGCAAGGAGCTGTTCGAATCGGACAAGTACCCGACGGCGCATTACGCCGGCAAGCTCGCCGGCTTCGTCGACGGCGCGCCGACCGAAGTGGTGGGCAGGCTGACCCTGCACGGCATCACCCGCCCGCTGACGCTGAAGATCGACAGCTTCAAATGCATGCCGCACCCGGTGTTCAAGCGCGAGGTCTGCGGCGCCGATGCGCTGGCCACGTTCAAGCGCGACGCGTTCGGCATGGATGCCGGCAAGGACTACGGCTTCAGCATGGACGTGACCTTGCGCATCCAGGTCGAGGCGATCCAGGCACCGTAGCCGGGGTCATGCGACCGTGACATTCCCTCACGCCGGACCGCTGCACGGCCCGGCCTTCGATTGACGACGAATCCCGGAGACCCGCGATGACTGTTTCCACCTCGGCCCGGCACGACTGGCTGGCGTTTTACGTGCTCTGCATGGGCGTGCTGATGATCGTGCTGGACACCACGATCGTGAACGTTGCCCTGCCCTCGATCAAGGCCGATCTCGGCTTCTCCGAAACCGCGCTCGCCTGGGTGGTCAACGCCTACATGCTCACTTACGGCGGTTTCCTGCTGCTGGCCGGACGACTGGGCGACCTGCTCGGGCACCGCCGCGTATTCCTGCTCGGACTCGCCGCGTTCACCGCGGCCTCGCTGCTGTGCGGCCTGGCCACGTCGCAACCGGTGCTGGTCGCTGCGCGCGCCGCGCAGGGTGTGGGCGGCGCGGTGGTGTCGGCGGTCGCGCTGTCGCTGATCATGGATCTGTTCACCGCCCCGGCCGACCGCGCCCGTGCCATGGGCATCTACGGGTTCGTCTGCGCCGGTGGCGGCAGTGTCGGCGTGTTGCTCGGCGGCGTGCTCACCAGCACGCTGAGCTGGCACTGGATCTTTTTGGTGAACCTGCCGATCGGGGTGCTGGTGGCACTGGCCACACTGCGGCTGGTGCCCGCCACGCGCAAACCGTTCGAAGGCCGGCTGGACGTGGCCGGCGCCGCCAGCGTGACGCTGGCCCTGACGCTGGCGATCTATGCCGTGGTTCACGGCAACGAGGCCGGCTGGACGTCACCGGCCACGCTGGGCGTGCTGGCTGCGGCGCTGGCGCTGCTGGCCGGCTTCGTCACCATCGAGGCGCGCATCCGGGCGCCGCTGATCCCGCTGGGATTGTTCCGCCACCGCAACCTCAGCGTGGCGAGCCTGATCGGCGTGCTCTGGTGCGCCGCGATGTTCGCCTGGTTCTTCCTCTCGGCGCTGTACATGCAGCAGGTGCTGGGCTACGACCCGTTCCACGTGGGGCTGGCTTTCCTGCCTGCGAACCTCGTGATGGCCGCCTGCTCGGTCGGCCTGTCGGCGCGGCTGGTGATGCGCTTCGGCATCCGCCTGCCGCTGGCTGCCGGCCTGGCCATGGCGGCGACGGGGTTGGCGCTGTTTGCGCGCGCGCCGCTGGACGGACAGTTCACGGTCGACGTGCTGCCGGCGATGATGCTGTTGGGCCTGGGTGCCGGCATCGCGTTCAACCCGGTACTGCTGGCGGCGATGGGCGACGTCGCGCCGGACCAGTCCGGGCTGGCCTCGGGAGTGGTCAACACGGCCTTCATGATGGGCGGCGCGCTGGGTCTGGCGGTGCTCGCCAGCCTTGCCGCCGCCAGGACGAGCATCCTGACCGACGCCGGAGCCGACACGCTGGCGGCCCTCAACGGGGGATATCACGTGGCATTCCTGGCGGGCGCATGCGCGGCCGCGGCCGCCGCGCTGGCTGGCGCCCTGCTGTTGCGGCCGCAGGGCAGCGCCCACGCCGCCGCTGCCGCCAGCCACTGAGTCCCGCCTCGGCCGCTCAGCCGCGGGTCAGCGCGAGCACGTCGCCCAGCAAGGCTTGCGCCGTCACCTCCGGCCCGGCGCCCGGGCCCTGGATCACCAGCGGCTGGGTGTTGTAGCGGGTGGTGGTGAGGGCGAACTGGTTGTCGGTGCCGTACAGGCGCGCGGCCGGATGGGTCAGCGGCACTTCGGCCAGGCCCACGCGAGCCAGGCCGCGCTGGTTGAGTCGGGCGAGGAAGCGCAGCACGCAACCGCGCGAGGCGGCGGCCGCGTGACGCGCGGCGAGCGGCGCATCCAGCTCGCCCAGTCGCGCCAGGAACGTGTCGGCATCGAGCGCACGCAGCGCCTCGGGCACCAGGCCTTCCACCTGCACCTCGTCGCTGCCCAGCGAGAAGCCGGCGTTGCGCGCGAGGATCAGCAGCTTGCGCGCCACGTCCTCGCCGGACAGGTCCGAGCGTGGATCGGGCTCGGTGTAGCCCAGCCGACGCGCCTCGCGCAGCAGCTCGGAAAACGGCCGGCTGCCGTCGTACTGGTTGAACAACCACGACAGCGAGCCGGAGAACACGCCCTCCAGCGTGAGCAGGTGATCGCCGCATGCGCGCAGCCGACGCAGCGTGGACAGCACCGGCAGGCCCGCGCCGACCGTCGCCGAATCACCATAACTGCCGCCACTGCCCAGCGCCGCCTGCAGCGCGCGCCAGCCGGAGAGTTCACCGCCGGCCAGCGCCTTGTTCGCGGTGACCACGTGGTAGCCGTGCGCCAGCCACTCGGCGTGGCGCGCGGCCAGCGTCGCGCTGGCGGTGGCGTCGACGATCACTTTCGTCGCCGCCTCGCTGGCGTCCAGTGCTGCGAGCAGGCTGGCGTTGTCGCGCGGCGCGCCGTGCTGGTTGAGCTGCTCGCGCAGGCCGCGCCGGGCCAGCCGGTCCGGATCGGTCTGCTGGCGCCGCGAGTTCGCCGCACCGACCAGGCGCAGCGAACGGGCCGCGTCGGTGTTGAGCAGCTTCAGCAAGGCACCACCCACCACGCCGGTGCCGAGCAGCACGATCGCCGTGGTCGACGCCGCCGCGCCGCGCGCGTGGAGCGCGCGCTCGGCCAGCACCGCGCTCATGCGGGCACCCGGCGTTTGGACGTCCGTACCGCTTCGGCGCGGGCCAGTGCGGCGTCGACGTCGCGCAGCAGGTCGTCGCCGTCCTCGATGCCCACCGACACGCGCAGCAGGCTGTCGGAAATGCCCGCCGTGCGCCGCGCCTCCGGCGCCATCGAGGCGTGCGTCATGGTCGCCGGGTGCGCAATCAGGCTTTCCACGCCGCCCAGCGATTCGGCCAGCGAGAAATATTCCAGTCCATCGACGAAGGCCTCGATCTGCGGCACGTCGCCGTCCAGTTCGAAGCTGAGCATGGCGCCGAAGCCGAGCTGCTGGCGCGCCGCCAGCACATGGCCGGGGTGGCCGGCCAGGCCCGGGTAGTAGACCTTGCGCACGGCAGCATGGCCGTCCAGCCGCTCGGCCAGGCGCGCCGCGTTCTCCTGATGCTGGCGCAGGCGCACGCCCAGCGTGCGCAGGCCGCGCAGGGTGAGGTAGCTGTCGAACGGCGCGCCGGTGAGCCCGGTGCAGTTGGCCCACCACTTCAGCTGCTCGGCCACCGCCGCGTCGCGCGCCACCACAGCGCCGCCGACCACGTCGCTGTGGCCGTTGATGTACTTGGTGGTCGAGTGCACCACCACGTCCGCGCCGAGCAGCAAGGGCTGCTGCAGTGCCGGCGACAGGAAGGTGTTGTCGACCACCAGCAGCGCGCCGGCCGCATGCGCGGCTTGCGCGACGTGGCGGATGTCGGTGATCCGCAGCAGCGGATTGGATGGCGTCTCCACCCATACCAGCGCCGGCTTGCGCGCCAGCGCCGCGGCCAGTGCCACGTTGTCGGTGAGGTCGGCGAACTCGACCGCGAAGCGCCCCTTCTTCGCCCACGCGTCCAGCAGGCGCCAGCTGCCGCCGTAGCAATCGTGCGCCGCCAGCACGGTGGCGCCGGGCGGCACCAGTTCCAGTGCCAGCGCCACCGCCGACATGCCGCTGGAAGTGACCACCGCGCCGGCGCCCTGCTCCAGCTCCGCCAGCGCCTCGGCCAGCAGGTCGCGGGTGGGATTGCCGCTGCGCGAATAGTCGTATGCGCGCTTGCGACCGAAGCCCTCGAAGCTGTAGTTGGTCGACAGGTGCAGCGCCGGCACCACCGCGCCGTGCTGGGTGTCGCTTTCGATGCCGGCGCGCACGGCGCGGGTACAGGGGGCGGGGGTGGCGCTCATGTCGTTCTCCGGGTCTTCTTCGTCGTGTCTTCTGGTCGTAGGGCGGGCACCGCCCGCCGCCGGTGCCGGGCGAATGGCGGGCAGTGCCCGCCCTACAGGGCTAGCGCCTCGCGCAGCAGCGGCGCGAGTTGTTCGGGTTCTTTCAGGAAGGCGTCGTGGCCGTAGGGCGACTCGACCACTTCGAGCGTGGCCGGGCCGCGCAGGCGGCGCTGCAACTCGCACAGGTCGGCCAGCGGCACCAGCCGGTCGGACGGAAAGCCGATCAGCGTCGCCGGCGCGGCCACCTGCTCGGGCTCGACCTGGTGCAGGTCGATCGATTCGGACAGGGCGAGGAAGCGATCGGCATCGAAGCGCTCGACGAAACGCCGGCCCTGGTGCTCCAGGTAATCCTCGACCGGGAAATGGAAGCGTTCCGCGCGCTGCTCGGGCGCGCCGGCGAAGCGGCGACCGAATTCGGCGCTGCCGCGATAGGTGGTGATCGCCAGCTGCCGCGCCAGCGCCAGCGCCTCGTCGACATGGCCGCTGGCCTGGCCCAGCCGCACGATGCCGCGCTGCACGCTGCGCTGGGCGGTGCTGAGCGGGTGCGGCCGGTGGGCACCGGCCAGCAGCACGAGTCGGTCTGCCGCACGCGGATGGCGGGCGGCGAAGGCCAGCGCCACCATCGCACCGTAGGACGAGCCGACGAAGGCATGCGCGCGGGCGATGCCCAGCACGCGCAGCAGGCCAGCCAGCGCATCGGCCTGGTCCTCGCTGGAGATCGCCTCGGCGCCGAGTTGCGCGCTATCCAGCCAGTCGATCGACAGCACCCGGCAACGCGTCAGGTCGATCGCCGCGCCGTCGTTGGCCAACTCCCGCCACCAGCCGGCCGCACCGCTCACATCGCAATCGGCCGAGATGCCGCCCTGCACGATCACCGTGGGTCCGCCCACCGCGCCGTGCCACGCGTAGCCAACCTCGACTTCGCGCGGGCCGCTGCCGTACTTCGGCTGCAGGATCAGCCGGCGGCTGTCGCGCCGGGCGGCCAGGCGCAGGCACGGTTCCGCCGACGGCACGAACGCGTCGTGCGGGGTGTCGATACATCGGGCTTGGGACTGCAAGGTCATGCCAGTGGCTCCGGTCGGCATCGCCCCGCGGGGGACCGGAGTGGCCGCCGCCCGTGACTCGGCGGCGCAGGCCGCGAAACGGGTGACGCCCATCTACCGGCAGGTGCACCGCGCACCTCCGCAGGAGTTGGCACCTTGACGGAAACGCTCCGCAGGTTGCCCCGGCTTCAAAGGGCCTGTCCCTCAGCCGGTCTCGATGAGTGGACGGATGGTGGCGCCTGGAACGCCTTGTGTCAATAGACGTCTAAACATCTAAACGTTTATATGGGTGGGTGACATTCCGTCGCATTTTCGAGCGATGGCGGCGGGCAGTGCCCGCCCTACGGGTTGCGCGATCGGCGCACTGTCCGGCTGCGGGGGATGCTGCTACCGTGTCGCCCCATGACTCCCCCTCTCGACCGCCCCGCCTTGCAGGCCCGCCTGCATCGCGACGGCTTCGCCTTCGTCACCGCCGAACACATGCGCCAGTTGCTGCCGATGCCGGAGATGGATGACTGGCCGGCCTTTCGCGCCAGTTGGAACGACCTGGCACCCGACACCTACCTGGCGGCGGTAGGTCGGCATCGCAGCCGGCGCCACGCCACGTTCGCGATCGAGCCGGACGGCACGCTGCAGCGCCAGCCGCACCAGCCGCACTGGCAGAGTGCGCGCTACAACCCGTTGCAGGGCGACATCCAGCGCTGGTTCCTGCCGATCCGGCCGGCGCTGGCCGGTGGCGCCAGCATGCGCTGCATCCTGCAGTTTGCGCATGCGCTGTTCGCCCCGATGGCGGTCGGCGGGCCGCGCCGCTGGCATGTCGAGACGCACCAGTTCCGCATCGAGGCGCGCGCCGACGAGCCTGGCGAGCCCACCCCGGAGGGCGTCCACCACGACGGCGTCGACTACGTGCTGGTGCTGCTGATCGACCGCCAGAACATCGAGAGCGGCACCACCACCATCCACGCCGATGACGGCGCGCTGCTGGGCAGTTTCACCCTGGCCCATCCGCTGGACGCGGCCATGGTCATCGATGCCCGCGTCAGCCATGGCGTCACCGCGGTCACCCCGATCGACCCGGCGCAAGCGTCGCATCGCGACGTGCTGGTGGTGACCTTTCGCGCTGCGGCGCCGGCGTCCCCCGGCGCCTGAGCGCACCTCGCCGGCGGCCATTTGCGCCATCGAATCGGCCGCTGCGACAATCACCGAACGGCCTCATCGCGAGCACGCCATGCCCCTAGTCGCCAACATCCTGATCGTCCTGATCGCGCTGCTGCACCTGTGGTTCCTGATCCTCGAGATGTTCCTGTGGACGCGACCTTCCGGTCGCCGCGCGTTCGGCCTCAGCGAGGAGTTCGCCGAGCAGTCGCGTGCGCTGGCGGCCAACCAGGGGCTGTACAACGGCTTCCTCGTCGCCGGGCTGATCTGGGGCGTGTGGCTGGGTCCGGACGGGTTCGCCATCAAGGTGTTCTTCCTTGGCTGCGTGCTCGCCGCGGGCGTGTTCGGCGGGCTCACCGCGGCGCGCAAGATCCTCTGGTTCCAGGCACTGCCGGCCGCGGTCGCGTTGCTGCTGGTGCTCGCTTGAGCCGCGCGCAGGGCACCACCCGGGACGCGGTGGGGGCGCGCTTTGATCCGGCGCTGATGCTGCGCGCCCGCGAGCGCAGCTGGGCGGCGCTGCAGGCGATTCGCGCGCGCATGCAACCGGGCATCAGCGAACCCGAGGCGGTGGCGCTCGCCCACGAGGTGTTCGCCGAACTCGGCAGCGAGCGGTTGTGGCACCGGCCGCTGATCCGCATCGGCCGCAACACCACCAAGGGGTTCCGCGAACCTTCCGAGCCGGGCGTGCGGCTGGGCGAGAACGACAGCTACTTCATCGACCTCGGACTGGTCTTCGACGGCCACGAAGGCGACGTGGGCGATACCTTCGTGGTCGGTCACGCGCCGCAACGCCAGGCCTGCGCCGACGCGGCGCGCGCCCTGTTCCGGCAGGTGGCCGACGCCTGGCGCCACGACGGCCTGAGCGGCCGCGCCCTGTACGCCTTCGCCGCCCAACGCGCCGCGGCCATGGGCTGGCGTTTCAACCAGGCGATCAAGGGCCACCGGGTCAGCGATTTTCCGCACGCGATCCACCACGGCGGCGACCTCGGCGACCTCGACCGCGTGCCGGCCAGCGGCCTGTGGATACTGGAGATCCAGCTCGCCCACCCGAGCGAACCCTTCGGCGCCTTCCACGAAGACCTGCTCGAGGGCAACCGCCTGAGCTGAGGGTCGCGCCGGTCACAAGCTGACGCATCGCGTCGCTGGCCGCCGGCAGCGCGACCGGCCGAGGCAGGCGCAGCCTGGGCCGGCGCTGCCCGCGCTGGCGCGGCCGGCGGCGTGGACAAGACTTTTGGCACCGCTCGTGCATGAGCCAAGGCAGGCAACGCGACGCGCCCCATTCGCCGGGTCGCCGCCACTGGGGAACGAGGACACGCACATGCTGGCCACTACAACCGACTCCGCCGATACGTCAGATCGACACGACCAGACCGTGCGCCGCTTCATGGAGCACGCCCGCGCGGTCGCCGCCGGCGAAGCCGAGGGCGACGTGTTCACCTGGTTCCTGGCCGGCGAATACCAGTGGGAAATGGAAGCCGCCGGCACCTGGCTGGTGGAGTCGCCGGCAAGCCGGTTGTCCGTGACGGAGAAGGACACCATGCGCCACTTCATGTCGTGCATGCCGGCGATCCGCGACGCCATCCTGGACGGCCGCAAGGCCGCCGCACGGCGCAACGACAGCTCACTCGCGCCCGAATGGACCGACTGGCTGGAACTGGCCGCGCTGCCGAGCTGGAACGACTTCACCATCCGCACCGCGATCCTGCTCAGCCAACTGGGCGAACCGGCGCGCAACGACCCGCACTACGGCATCGTCGCGGGCTGAGCCTGCGCCCCCTCCCCGGCTTGCGGGGGAGGGTCGGGTGGCTCGCTCCCGGCAAACGAGGAGCGAGAACAAGAACCTCATCCCCTCACCCTCCCCATCCCCGGGGGAGCGGCAGCGCGTGGCGCACCGCCACCCGTGCCCGGCCACGCCCTGATCCCTGCACGTCCCTCCTCGCTACAATGGGCGGATCGCCGGTCGCATCCTGCGCTTCCGGCCCTCTCCAATGGACGCGCGTCATGGCTCGCAGCAAACCTCTGCAACGTTTCCGCAACATCGGCATCATCGCGCACATCGACGCGGGCAAGACCACCACGACCGAGCGCGTTCTGTATTACACCGGCCGCAAGCACCAGATCGTCAACACGCACGAGACCAAGGACGGCAAGGGCTCCACCACCACCGACTACATGGAGCAGGAGCGCAAGCGTGGCATCACGATCCAGTCGGCGGCGGTGACCACGGAGTGGAAGGGCCATCAGATCAACCTGATCGATACCCCGGGTCACGTCGATTTCACCATCGAGGTGAACCGCTCGCTGCGCGTGCTGGACGGCGCCGTGGTCGTGTTCGACGGCGTCGCCGGCGTGGAGCCGCAGACCGAGACCAACTGGCGCCTGGCCGACCAGTACCACGTGCCGCGGCTGTGCTACGTCAACAAGATGGACCGCATCGGCGCCAACTTCGCGCACTGCGTGAAGGGCATCCGCGAACGCCTGAACGCGCCGGCGCTGCTGTGCCAGGTGCCGCTGGGCAGCAGCGACGAGTTCTGCGGCATGGCCGACCTGGTCGCCGGCGTGGCGCTGATCTGGCAGTCCGACGACAAGGACAGCAAGTGGGAGACGGTCTCCTTCGAGGAGGCGCAGCAGCGCCTGAAGTTCGCCACGGCCGCCGACAACGAGTGGCTCTCGCAACTGCCCGCGCTGCGCCAGGAGCTGCTCGAACACGCGCTGGCGATGGACGATGACGCCTTCGAGCGCCTGATCGAAACCGGCGAGCACGACCCGGAAGTGCTGAAGAAGTGCATCCGCACGGGCTGCGTCAGCGGCAAGCTGGTGCCGGTGCTGTGCGGCTCCTCGTACAAGAACAAGGGCGTGCAGCAGCTGCTGGATGCCGTGGTCGACTACATGCCCTACCCGGGCGAGAACGGCGGCATCTCCATCGTCGACGAGGACGGCAACGCCATCGGCGAACAGCCGGTCACCGACGATGCGCCCGCGCGCGCGCTGGCGTTCAAGGTCATCAACGACCAGTTCGGCACGCTGACCTTCTGCCGCATCTACTCCGGCGTGATCCGGAAGGGCGACACCCTGCTCAACGTCACCCGCGGCAAGAAGGAGCGCGTGGGCCGCATCGTCGAGGTGCAGGCCGACCACACCCGCGAGATCGACGAGACCCGCGCCGGCGACATCTGCGCCTTCGTCTCGATGAAGGAGACCGAGACCGGCGACTCGCTGAGCGACCCGGCGCACCCGGCCCTGCTCGAACGCATGCGCTTCCCCGACCCGGTGATCAGCGTGTCGGTGGAGCCGAAGAACCGCAACGACGTCGACAAGCTCTCCACCGCGCTCTACAAGATGGTCAAGGCCGACCCCTCGCTGCGCATGGAGGTGGACCAGGAAACCGGCCAGACCGTGCTCAAGGGCATGGGCGAGCTGCACCTGGAAATCACCATCGACCGCATGCGCACCGAGCTGGGCGTGGAAGCGAACATGGGCAAGCCCAAGGTCAGCTTCCGCGAGGCGTTCGGGCAGACGGTGGAGCACACCTACACGCACAAGAAGCAGTCCGGCGGCTCCGGCCAGTTCGCCGAGGTGACGATCATCTTCGAGCCGGGCGAGCCGGGCTCGGGCGTGGTGTTCTCCGACGAGGTGGTCGGCGGCCGGGTGCCGCGCGAATACATCCCCGCGGTGCAGCACGCGATCGAGGTCGAATCGCGCCAGGGCCAGGTAGCCGGCTACGAGGTGGTGGATTTCAAGGCGCGCCTGATCGACGGCAAATACCACGACGTGGACTCCTCCGCACTGGCCTTCGAGATCGCCGGGCGCGCCTGCTTCCGCGAGGCCCAGAAGCTCAGCAAGCCGAAGCTGCTCGAACCGATCATGAGCCTGGAGGTGGTCACCGAGGCGAGCTACCTCGGCGACATCATCGGCGACATCAACCGTCGCCGCGGCAGCATCTCCGACCAGGGCCAGAAAGGCACGTCGGCCTTCGTGCAGGGTTTCGTGCCGCTGTCGGAGATGTTCGGCTACATCAACTTCCTGCGCTCGGCCACCAGCGGCCGCGGCAACTTCAGCATGATCTTCGACCACTACCAGGAAGTGCCCGCCAGCATGGTGGAGAAGCTGATGGAGAAGGAGGCGAAGTAGGTCCGACAGCCGCTGCGACGAGAACCGCCGCGACACATGGAGCAGGCCCGGGAGCTGGTATCCCGGGCCTTTTCGCTGGTGGCTGCCCGCGGCGACCACGGCACTTTTTACGCGAATTTTATGCCGTCACCGCGTGGCGCTATGCCGCTGTTACGGCCCGACGCCCAGACTGCGCGCCTGATCCATTCCAGGCAGTGCAGATGTTTCACCTCGTCGTTCTTCCCGTCGCACCGGCATCCGCCGGGCCCATCGCCATCGGCCATGGCGCATGAACAACCCGTCGCAAAGGCGCCGGCTCGCCGCCCTGGCACTGGGCGCCGTGGGCGTGGTCTACGGCGACATCGGCACCAGCCCGCTCTACACGTTGAAGGAAGTGTTCGGCGAGCATGGCGTACCGGTCACGCCGGCGAACGTGCTGGGCGCGCTGAGCCTGGTGTTCTGGTCGCTGATCATCGTGGTGTCGATCAAGTACGTGCTGTTCATCATGCGCGCCGACAACAACGGCGAAGGCGGCATCATGGCCTTGCTGGCGCTGGCCCAGCGCAGCGCGCGCGACGTGCCGTATCTGCGCATGGGCCTGATCGTGCTCGGCCTGTTCGGTGCCGCCCTGTTCTATGGTGATGGCGTGATCACGCCGGCGATATCGGTACTGTCGGCGGTCGAGGGGCTGAAGGTCGCCGCACCGGGGCTGGAGCCCTGGGTGCTGCCGATCACCGTCGGGGTGATCATCGGGCTGCTCTGGCTGCAGAAGCACGGCACGCATCGGATCGGCGCCGTGTTCGGCCCGGTCTGCGTGATCTGGTTCATCAGCATCGCCGGCCTCGGCGTGCTGGGCATCGCGCGCCATCCGGAGGTTCTGCGGGCGCTCAGCCCGACCTACGGCATCGACTTCTTCCTGCGCAACCACGCCGAGGCGTTCTTCGCGCTCGGGGCAGTGGTGCTGGCGGTTACCGGCACCGAGGCGCTGTATGCGGACATGGGCCACTTCGGCAGGCGCCCGATCCAGTTGGCCTGGTTCAACTTCGTGCTGCCGGCACTGGTGCTGAACTACTTCGGCCAGGGCGCGCTGATCCTGCACGACCCCGCCGCGGTGGCCAATCCGTTCTATCACCTGGTGCCGCGCTTCATGCTGTATCCGATGATCGCGCTGGCCACGACCGCCACCGTGGTTGCCTCGCAGGCGGTGATCTCCGGCGCGTTTTCGATGACGCGCGAGGCGATGCAGCTGGGCTACATGCCGCGCATGCGGGTGGTGCACACCTCGTCGGAGATGGCCGGCCAGATCTATGTGCCGTGGATCAACCGAATCCTGTTGATCCTGATCGTGGCGGCCGTGCTCGGCTTCCGCTCGTCGGACAACCTGGGCGCTGCCTATGGCATCGCCGTCACCGGCACCATGGTCACCACCACCCTGCTGGCACTGGTGGTGGCGCGCTACCAGTGGCGCTGGCGCCTGCCGGCCGTGATCGCCACGGGCACTGCCCTTCTCACGGTGGACGTCGCCTTCTTCAGCGCCAACCTGGTCAAGGTGGAACACGGCGGCTGGTTTCCGCTGGCGCTGGGCCTGTGCGTGTTCGCGGTGATGACGACCTGGCGCCGCGGACGCGAACTGGTGGTACGGGAAATCCAGCAAGGCGGCGTGGCGTTGGCGCCGTTCATCCGCAACCTGGCGGATCATCCGCTGGTGCGCGTGCCTGGCACCGCGGTGTTCCTGACCGCCAATGCCGAGGCGATTCCCAGCTCGTTGCTGCACAATCTCAAAGACAACAAGGTGCTGCACGAGCGCAATGTGCTGCTTACCGTCGAGACACTGGATACGCCCCGGGCCGAACCTCCGGAACGACTTGAATGGACTGCGCTGGGCCAGGGCTTCACCCGGTTGCGCCTGCGTTTCGGTTTCAGCGAGGACCCGGACATACCGCTGCGACTGGCACAGTGCGGCCATCACGGCCTGCCGTTCGACATGATGGATACCACCTTCTTCCTGTCCCGCGAGACCGTCGTGGCCGGCCGGCATGCCCACGGCATGGCGGCTTGGCGTGACCGCCTGTTCGCCTTCATGGCGCACAATGCGCTGTCCGCGACCGCGTTCTTCCGGATTCCCGGCAACCGGCGCATCGAACTGGGATCGGAGGTGGAGATATGACACGACATCGGCCATCGACCCATCGCCGGGAACACCCGTCGCATGCATGAGCCGGCGCCACGCCGCCCGCACGACGCGGCCGCGGCCGCGGCCGACTACCTTTTCGCCACCGCGGTCACGCTGGCGGCTTTTGCGCTGACTTTCGTTGCCGACCGCTACCTGTCGATCGCCAATCTCTCGCTGATCCTTCTGACCGGCGTGCTCGCCGTCGCGGTACGCAAGCGCATGGCGGTAGCCGTCTATACGGCCGTATTGTGTTTCCTCGGCTACAACTTCTTCTTCACCCGCCCGCGGTACACGCTGGCCATCGCCAACGGCGACGACGTGCTGGCGATCGTGCTGTTCCTGATCGTCGCGCTCGTCTGCAGCCGCATGGCCACCCGGCTCTCCGACCAGATCGCCTCCCTGCGGATCGCGCAGCAGCGCACGCGCACGCTGTTGCAGCTGGGCAGGCAACTGGCCACCGCCGCCGGTGCCGCGGCGATTCGCGAGGTCGGCGCTCGCGCATTGACGCAGGCGGTCGGCGCAACCGCCCACATCAACCCTGCCGAGCAAGCATCCGCCGTCGATCGGAACGGTGATTCCGGCGGCGAGTGGGTAGTTCCGTTGACCGTCGGCGCCCACGGCCACGGCACGGTGGTGTTTGCCACGCGAGCTTCGGACGAACCCGATGCCGAGCGGCGCGAGCTGGCCCTCGCGATGAGCCAGGACATCGCCCTGGCACTGGAACGCGCCCGCCTGGCGCACGAGCTCGAGCAGGCCCGCGTGCAGGGCGAAACCGAGCGGCTGCGCAATGCCCTGCTTTCCTCCGTCTCGCACGACCTGCGCTCGCCGCTGGCTTCGATGATCGGTGCCGCCGACACCCTAGCCATGTACGAAACGCAGCTGCCGCGGGACGAACGGCAGGAGCTGCTGCAGTCGATCGTGCATGAGGGCCAGCGGCTGGACCGCTACATCCAGAACCTGCTGGACATGACCCGGCTCGGCCATGGCGCGCTCAAGCTGCATCGCGACTGGGTCGATGCGACCGAAGTGCTGGTGACCGCCACCGACAGGCTGCGCCGGTTCTTCCCGGCACTCGCCGTGCAGACCGCGCTGCCGCAGGAGACGGTACTGCTTTATGTGCACCCGGCGCTGATCGAGCAGGCGCTGTTCAACGTGCTGGAAAACGCCGCTCACTTCTCGCCGCCCGACGAGGCCGTGCGCCTGGAGGCGGCGGTGATCGGCGAACAGCTGCAGATCGAGGTGATCGATCACGGGCCGGGCATTCCGCCGGATGAGCGGGCGCGCATCTTCGACATGTTCCATTCGGTCTCGCGTGGCGATCGCGGCAACAACGGCACCGGGTTGGGCCTGTCGATCTGTCGCGGCATGATCGGTGCGCACGGCGGCAGCGTGGAAGCGCTGGCCACCGCTGGCGGCGGCACCACCATCCGCATCACCCTGCCCCTGCCACCCGCACCGGAGAGCAGCGCTTGAACACTTCCGCGCCACGCGTGCTGGTGATAGACGACGAGATGCAGATCCGTCGCTTCCTCGACATCGGCCTGCGTGCCGGGGGTTATCAGGTACTGCAGGCGGCCAACGCTGCCGAAGGCCTGGCCCTGGCCGCTACCCAATCGCCCGATCTGGTCATCCTCGACCTGGGCCTGCCCGACCGCGAAGGCCATGAAGTGCTGGCCGAATTGCGCCAATGGAGCTCGGTGCCGGTGCTGATGCTGTCCGTGCGCAGCGCCGAGAGCGAGAAGGTGCGCGCGCTGGACAACGGCGCCAACGACTACGTGACCAAGCCGTTCGGCATGCAGGAACTGATGGCCAGGCTGCGTGCCCTGCTGCGCCACCATCCCGCCACCGGCGCGGCCGACGTGCCGCCGCGGTATGACGACGGCCATCTGGCGATCGACCTGGCCCGTCGCGAAGTCAGCCTCGATGGCAAACAGATCGCGCTGACCCGCAAGGAGTACGCCGTGCTCTCCCTGCTGCTGCGCCATGCCGGCCGCGTGATCAGCCAGCAGCAATTGCTGCGCGAAGTGTGGGGGGCGACGCATGTGCAGGACACGCATTACCTGCGCATCGTGCTGGGCCGCCTGCGCCAGAAGCTGGGCGATGATCCCGCCGCACCACGCTGGCTGAAGACCGAGCCGGGCATAGGCTACCGTTTCCTGGACGGCAGCGGCGACGAGTCCGCACCCAGCTGAAATCCTTGCCGCCACTGGCTGATGGGCGTGCACTGGCGGATATACTCGGCATTCAACGCCACTGCCTGGAATGCCGCCATGTCGATGCGCCGCTTGCTGCCCTGTGTCGGCCTCGCGTTGGCGCTTGCGCTACCTTCCAGCGCAGGCGCCGAAACCACCGCACAGCTGATGCCCGAAACCATGGCCATGCTGCGCCATGCCATCGCCGCGCAGACGGTGGAAGGCAAGGGCCAGGTGCCGGCATTCGCGCGCTATCTCGCCGGCAAGCTGGAATCGGCCGGCTTCGCCAAGTCGGACATCGAGGTCATCCCGGTCGGCGAGACCGCCGCGCTGGTCGCGCACTACCGCGGCAGCGGCAAGGGCAAGCCGATCCTGCTCTCGGCGCACATGGACGTGGTGGCGGCCAACCCGAAGGACTGGAGCCGCGACCCGTTCACGCTGATCGAGGAGAACGGCTACCTGTACGGCCGCGGCACCGCCGACATGAAGACCAACCTCGTCACCTTGGTCGCCACAATGATGCGCTTCAAGCGCGAGGGCTTCGTGCCCGGCCACGAGATGATCCTGGTGTTCTCCGGCGACGAGGAGACCGCGATGGCTTCCACCCGCGAGCTGGCCAGGCGCTACCACGACGCCGAGTTCCTGCTCAACGCGGACGCCGGCGGCGGCACCTTCGACGACCAGCTGAAGCCGGTGGACTATGAAATCCAGGCCGCCGAGAAAACCTATGCGGACTTCCTGCTCACCGTCACCTCGCCCGGCGGCCATTCCAGCGAACCGACGCCCGACAACGCGATCTACCGGCTGGCCCAGGCGCTCGATCGCGTCGCCGGCTACGCCTTCCCGGTGCAGCACAACGAGATCACCCTGGCCTCGCTGAAGGCGGTGGGCGAACACAGCCACGGCCCGCTGGCGCAGGCCATGCTGCAGTTCAGCGCCCACCCCGACGACGCCCGGGCCGCCGCGGTCATCTCGGCCGACCCCGCCTACGTCGGCCAGCTGCGCACCACCTGCGTGGCGACCATGCTCGACGGCGGCCACGCACTCAATGCATTGCCGCAACGCGCCAGCGCCAACATCAACTGCCGCATCTTCCCCGGCACCAGCGTCGCCGCCGTCGAGGCCACGCTCCTCCAGGTGGTGGCCGACCCCAGCGTGAAGATCACCGTGCAACAACCGCCGCCCGTGCAAAGCCCGGCTTCGCCGCTGCGCGAGGACATCGTGGCCGCCGTCACCGCCACCGTGCACGAGCGCTTCCCGGGGCTGGACGTGGTGCCCGGCATGTCCGCCGGCGCCTCCGACAGCCTGCACTTCCGCAACGCCGGCGTGCCCAGCTACGGCGTCTCGCCCAACTTCGGCAAACCCGGCGACAGCTTCGCCCACGGCCTCAACGAAAAACTGCTGGCCTCCGAGGTCCCGGCCGCGCTGGATTTCTGGCACAGCCTGCTGACGAAGCTGGCGAAGTAAGCCGCACGGCGCGACCGTGCCAGCGGAGTGGGCGTCGCCTCACCCGGCCAGGTGCTCGTACAGGATCACCACGCCCACCCCGATCAGGATGAAACCGCCGATCATCTCCGCGCGCTTGCCCACCACCTCGCCCAGCGCGCGACCAAGCATGATGCCCAGCGTGACCATGCTGAAGGTGCACAGGCCGATCACCACCGCGACCACCGCGATCGGCGTATCGACGAAGGCCAGCCCCACGCCCACCGCCAGCGCGTCGATGCTGGTGGACAGGCCGGTGATGGCCAACCCGATGAAACCGTGCCGCTTCGCTTCGTCGACCGGCTCGTCCGGCTCGGGCTTGAGCCCGTTCCAGATCATGTGCAGGCCCAGTGCCAGCAGCAGGCCAAACGCGGCCCAGTGGTCCCACGCCTCGATGTAGCGCGAAGCGCCCTTGCCCAGCAGCCAGCCGACAATCGGCGTGAGCGCCTCGATCACGCCGAAGATCGCGCCGGCACGCAGCGCCTGGGACAGCCGCGGGCGCGCCATCGCCGCACCCTTGCCGATCGCCGCGGCGAACGCGTCGGTGGACATGGCAAAGCCAAGCAACAGGATGGAGACGGGATTCATGGGCTGCCATTCGGTCGGGCCAGGCGCAACGGCACGACGGCGCGCCCCACCGCAGTGGCGCCGTCAGCCGTTGGTCTCGCCAACCAGGATCGGTGTCTTCGCCACGGCAGGCTTGCCGAGCATGTTGACGAAGACGCCTCGCAAGAACGAGGCAGGCTACTCCCCAAAGGGTGTCGCGCCGGCGGCTGCACCGCCGGCGCGGCGGCAAGCTTAGCACGCGCCACCACCGTGAGCCCGCTACCCGTGCACGCCGGCATGGCGGCGTGCATACTCGCGTTTCGTCCACGGCCACCCAGGGAAACGCCATGCGCGCAGCACGCTCATTCGGTTTCGCCGCGGCGGCGGCGCTCGCCATTCTCGCCGCCACCGCTCCGGCCCGTGCCGACAGCAGCGCGCAGGATTTACCCGCCACCATGGCCATGCTCAAGCACGCGATCGGCATCCACACCGTCGAGGGCCAGCATCAGGTGCCGGTGCTGGCCGCCTATCTGGCCGACCAATTGAAAGCCGGCGGTTTTGCCGCCAGCGATGTCGAGATCATTCCGGTGGGCGAAACCGCCGCGCTGGTGGCGCGCTATCGCGGCACCGGCCAAGGAAAGCCGATCCTGCTCTCCGGACACATGGACGTGGTGGCGGCCAACCGCAAGGACTGGACACGCGACCCGTTCACCCTGATCGAGGAGAACGGCTATCTGTACGGCCGCGGCAGCGCCGACATGAAGACCGGCGTGGTGGTGCTGGTGCAAACGCTGATCCGGCTCAAGCGCGAAGGCTTCAAACCGCGCCACGACCTGATCCTGTTGCTGTCCGGCGACGAAGAAACCGCAATGGCCACCACCCGCGAGCTGGCGAAGCGCTATCACGACGCCGAATTCCTGCTCAACGCAGACGCCGGCGGCGGCACCCTGGATACGGCCAGCGGCAAGCCCGTGCTGTACCAGATCCAAGCCGCCGAAAAGACCTACGCAGACTTCCGCATCGCGCTGACCTCGCCCGGAGGGCACTCCAGCGAACCCGGCCCGGACAACGCCATCTACCGGCTGGCACGCGTGATCGACCGCATCGCCGCCTACCAGTTTCCGCCGCAGAGCAACGACATCACCCGCGCCTCGCTGCGTGCGCTCGGCGCCCGCACCCCCGGCGCGCTGGGCGCGGCGATGACCCGCTTCGCCACCCACCCCGACGATGGCGCCGCCGCAGCCACCATCTCCGCCGATCCCGCCTACGTCGGCCAGATCCGCACCACCTGCGTGGCGACGATGCTCAACGGCGGCCACGCCCTCAACGCACTGCCGCAAAGCGCCAGCGTCAACATCAACTGCCGCATCTTCCCCGGCACCTCGGTGGCGAGCGTGCACGATACCCTGGTCAAGGTCATCGCCGACAAATCCGCCACCGTCACCGTGCAACCACCACCGCCCGTCGCCAGCCCCGCCTCACCGCTGCGCAAAGACGTGGTCGCCGCCGTCACCGCCGCCGTGCACCACCGCTTCCCCGGCGTGGAAATCGTCCCCGGCATGTCCGCCGGCGCCTCCGACAGCATGTATTTCCGCAATGCCGGTGTGCCGAGTTATGGCATCGATGCCGCCTTCACCAAACCCGACGACACGTTTGCGCATGGGCTGAATGAGAAGCTGCCGGCTTCGGAAGTTGAGGCCGGGCTGGAGTTCTGGCATCGGGTGTTGGTGCAGTTGGCGAAGTGATGTACTTGGCGGAGCTGGCGTAATGTCGGCTCCGCCCCCGGGCAACCATTGGAATAATTGAACCTGACCCCGTTTGGACCCCGTTTCGTTTCCGAGAACCACAGAATCCCCATGACTAGCGATCGCAAGCGCTTCGTCAAGATGCTCATCCCTGTCCTGCTAGTGGTATCTGCGCCTACGGTCACTCACGCCACATCGCTTTGCGCTCATGCATTGACCTCGGCCAAGGATTTGAACGGCGCAATTCGCGCAATTCGATGCGACACCGAGGGTCGGCACTTGGTGCTGGTCGGTGATGATCACGGCAGCAACGAAATTCCTGCTCTGGTCGCTGATCTTGTGGCGGCCTACTCCAAGGACGCCCCGGTTCGTCTCGGCGTCGAGATTGAGCCTTTCGAGCAGGCCCACATTCAAGCCTATGTCGCTTCTGCGGGCACTGAAGCCGACAAGAATCAACTCTTGCACGACAACTTCTGGGCGGCAGGCCAAGGCCGCACGAGCCAGGCCATGGTTGCTCTCATCGAGAGCGTACGCAGGTTGCGCGCGCAGGGCCGAAACGTCGGTATTTTCACGATGGTTCCTTCCTATCCGGGCGACGACGTGATTGAAAAGAATGGTGGCCTCTCAGCTTATTGGAACCAAGGGTTGGCTCGAGCGGTCGTCACAAAACTTGGCGAACTCCATGGACATGGGGTCGTTGTGGCCTTCATGGGGAGCGCTCACGCGACGATTCAGCTGGGCGCGGGCAAGGGCGCCCAGACAACGGCGGACTTGTTGGCGCGGTATTCGCCCTACATCATCCACTTGGATGTCCACGGCCAAACGTGGTCGTGTGGATCGACGGGATGTGGTGTATCCCGAGCGCAATCTGCTCCAATTGCACATGGCAGTGCGGGCATCATCGAGAAGCGCGAGCAAAACAACAGGCAATTGGTTCAGCTCTGGCTCCGCATGCCGAGATTGACTCCTTCGCCTCCCGCAAAAACGCTTGCTCACAAATAGCTGCATGGGGAACCCGAAAACCCGGGTCGAAAACCCGAAACCTCAGGGTCAAACCCCAGGGTCAGAGTGCACTTTCTGGCTGCCCGCTTTCGGCAGTAAACAGGCACCGAAGCAGCCACTACAAGGCCCCACGCCTGATCCACGCTACAATTACCGGTTCGCGCTCTCGCCGACCCGCACCCCATGCCCACCCATCTCCAAGAAACCCGCCGCCGCCGCACCTTCGCCATCGTCAGCCATCCTGACGCGGGCAAGACCACGCTGACCGAGAAACTTCTGCTGTTCGGTGGCGCGATCCAGATGGCCGGCTCGGTGAAGAGTCGCAAGACGTCGCGCAGCGCCACCTCGGACTGGATGGCGCTGGAGAAGGAGCGCGGGATTTCGGTGACCTCGTCGGTGATGCAGTTCCCGTACGACGACAAGATCGTCAACCTGCTCGACACGCCGGGCCACGCGGACTTCTCCGAGGACACCTACCGCGTGCTGACCGCGGTGGACTCGGCGCTGATGGTGATCGACTGCGCCAAGGGCGTGGAGGAGCGCACGATCAAGCTGATGGAAGTCTGCCGGCTGCGCGACACGCCGATCATGACCTTCATCAACAAGCTCGACCGCGAGGGCCGCTCGCCGATCGAACTGCTGGACGAGGTGGAGTCGGTGCTGGGCATCGCCTGCGCGCCGCTGACCTGGCCGATCGGCATGGGCAAGCGGCTGAAGGGCGTGTACCACCTGGCGCTGGACGAGGTGCACATCTTCGAGGCGGGCAAGAACTTCACGCGGCAGGACTCGACCATCTTCAAGGGCCTGGATGCACCGGGGCTGGAAGAGAAGATCGGTGCGGAGGCGATGCGCGAGCTGCGCGAGGAACTGGAGCTGGTGCAGGGCGCCGCGCCCTCCTTCGATATCGACGAGTACCTGGCCGGCCGGCAGACGCCGGTGTTCTTCGGCTCGGCGGTGAACAATTTCGGCGTGCAGCTGCTGCTGGACTTCTTCGTCGAGCACGCGCCCAGCCCGCGCCCGCGCGCCACCACCACGCGCGAGATCCAGCCGGAGGAGGAGAAGCTGTCCGGCTTCGTGTTCAAGATCCAGGCCAACATGGACCCGGCGCACCGCGACCGCGTGGCGTTCATGCGCGTGTGTTCGGGCACGTACAACGCCGGCATGAAAATGATCCAGACGCGCACCAGCAAGGAGGTGCGCATCGCCAACGCGCTGACCTTCATGGCCAGCGACCGCGAGATCGTCGAGACGGCTTACCCGGGCGACGTGATCGGCCTGCACAACCACGGCACCATCACCATCGGCGACACCTTCACCGAGGGCGAGCTGGTCACCTTCACCGGCATCCCGAACTTCGCGCCCGAGCTGTTCCGCCGCGCGCGGCTGCGCGACCCGCTGAAGATGAAGGCGCTGCAGAAGGGCCTGGCGCAGCTTTCCGAGGAAGGCGCCACGCAGTTCTTCCGCCCGCTGATGTCGAACGACCTGATCCTCGGCGCGGTCGGCGTGCTGCAGTTCGAGGTCGTGGCGTACCGACTGAAGGACGAATACAACGTCGACGCCAGCTTCGAGCCGGTCGGCGTGAGCACCGCGCGCTGGGTGCATTGCGACGACGAGAAGAAGATGGATGAGTTTCGCGAGAAGAACGCGATGCACCTGGCCATCGACGGTGCCGGCGAGCTGGTCTACATCGCGCCGACGCGGGTCAACCTGCAGCTGGCGCAGGAGCGCTGGCCGCAGGTGCGCTTCGCCGCCACCCGCGAGCATGCCGCCTCCGTGGAAGCCTGAGCAAAGCCGGGCACCCGGCCCACTGGCCAGCGCGCCGGCACGCCGCTACCTTGGGCGTTCGCACAAGGGGAGGCTGCATGCAACAACAGACGTTGGCGTTTTCCACACCGGCCGCGGCACCTCGGTGGCAGCGTTGGCTGCTGTTTTCCCCGCCGGCGCGGATCGCGATCTTCGTGGCCTGGCTGGCGGGTCTCATGGTGGCGGTGCAGTTCGCCTTCTTCGCACTCGGCCTGGACAAGGACACGCCGGTGTTGCAGCGCGACCTGGCGCAGTTCGTCCTGCGTGCGCTGGTACCGCTGGCGGCATATCTGATCCTGGTGAGGCTGATCGAACGCCGGCCGCTCGCCGAGCTGGCCCCGCGCACGCTGCTGCCGCAAGGCCTGCTTGGCGTGCTGATCGGGCTGGTCCTGTTCAGCACCGTGGTGGCGGCCTTGTGGCTGGCCGGCAGCTACCACGTGGAGGCCATCCGCGCTGACGCGCCCTGGCTGGGTGCGCTGCTGGTCGTGGGGCTGGGCGCCGGTATCGGCGAGGAGATCATGTTCCGCGGCGTGCTGTTTCGCATCGTCGAGGAAGGCCTGGGAACGTGGTTGGCCCTGGCCATCTCGGCCCTGTTGTTCGGCGCGGTGCACATCGCCAACCCCGGCGCCACGCTGTGGAGCTCGGCGGCAATCGCGATCGAGGCGGGCCTGCTGTTCGGCCTGCTCTACCACGTGACGCGCTCGCTGCCGGTGTGCATGGGCGTGCACGCGGCGTGGAACTTCGCCCAGGGCACGATCTATGGCATCCCGGTGTCGGGCTCGCAGGCGGAAGGCTGGCTGGTTTCCAGCCGCCACGGTCCGGACTGGCTCAGCGGCGGCGTGTTCGGCGCCGAGGCGTCGGTGGTGGCGCTGAGCCTGTGCACGCTGTGTTCGCTGGGCCTGCTCGCCGTCGCCCTGCGCCGCGGCAGCATCGTGCCGCCGTGCTGGCGGCGCCGGAGCCCGTGAGGTTCAGCCGCGCTTGCGCGGGGACAACCACATCAGCACGCGTGCGCGGAACACCGTGTCGCCCGCGCCATCGACCACCTCTACCCTGACCGGCCATTCCCCGCTCGCACCCGCCAGCGGCGCGGCCGCCTCCGGGGTCGCCGTGCCGTGCATCGAGCCGACCGCCTTCTTCAGGTACTCGACGCTCATGCCCTTGGGTATCCAGCGCATGTCCGCCGGCACGGTCGCCTCGGCCATCATGCCGGCAGCGAGCTCGGCCAGGTTGCACAGCGCGATCGCGTGCACCGTGCCGATGTGGTTGTGCACGCGCCGGCGATCGCGGATGCGTACCTCGCAGCGGCCCGGCTGCAATGTCACAAAGCGCGGCGCGATGGTGGTGAAATACGGCGCCTTCAGGCAGATCAGCCGCGAGAAGAGCCAGTGGCCCGCGGGCCAGCGCGTGATGCGCCGATACAGCGACAGCACCGAGGCGCTCACCGGTCACCCTCCAAAATGGAACCGGTCCGCACGGCTCACCCGGCGTCCGCGCGCGTCTTGAACGCACGCATCTCGTCGGTATCGAAATCGTCGACCGAGATGAACTCGAACACGCCCTCGCGCACGCGCCTGAGCAGCTCCGCCTCCGCTTCGGAAATCACCCCGGCCTGCTGTGCTTCGACGAGCTGGTCAAGATAGTCGTGCGAGCTGAACTGACCGGACTTGAGCGCCTTGCCGAACTTGCGGTCGACCGGCTCGGCGGCGATCACGTCCGGCAGCAGCGCCTTCATGCGGCCGATCGTGTTGTTCGGCGTGGGCGTGGTGTAGACCCAGTCGGTGAGGCGGTCGAGCGCCTCGTTCGGCGCGGTGAGCAGCGCGGCGACGCGGCGGCCCAGACGATCGGACGGCGGCACCTCGCGGCGGCCCAGCGGGAACACCAGGACGCGCAGCAGCCACGCCACCGGGCGCACCGGGAAATTGCGGATCGCGCCGTCCAGCGCATTCTGGATCAGCCACATGCACTCGTGGAAACCCCAGGCCAGGAACGGGCGGTCGGCTTCCGGCCGGCCGTTGTCCTCGTACTGCTTGAGCATGGCGCTGGCGATGTACAGGTAGCTCAGCACGTCGCCCAGGCGGGCCGACAGCTTCTCCTTGAACTTCAGCTTGCCGCCGAGCACGCCCATGAACACGTCGGCGCACAGCGCCAGCGCGGCGGAGTAGCGATCGAGCTTGCGATAGTAGCGGCGGGTGTAGGCATCGCCGGCGGCCTCGCCGATGCGCGCGCCGGAGAGGCCCATCGCGAAGCTGCGCACCGCGTTGGAGATGCCGAAGCCGAGGTGGCCGAACAGCAGCCGGTCGAACGTCTTCAGCTGCTCGCCGCGGTCGGCGATCGACAGCGCCTGCATTTCCTTCAGCACGTACGGATGGCAGCGGATCGCGCCCTGGCCGAAGATCATCAGGCTGCGCGTCATGATGTTGGCGCCTTCCACCGTGATCGCGATCGGCACCGCCGACCAGCCGCGGCCGGCGTAGTTCTTCGGCCCGAGCTGCACCGCCTTGCCGCCGTGCACGTCCATCGTGTCGGCCGCCACCTGGCGCGCCCACTCGGTGGCGTGGTACTTGGCAATCGCCGAGGTGACCGCCGGCTTCTCGCCGCGATCGACCGCCGCCGCCGTGGCGCGCGACAGCGCGGCGGTGGCGTAAGCCAGGCCGCCGATGCGCGCCAGTGCCTCCTCGACACCCTCGAAGCGCGCCACCGCCAGGCCGAACTGCTTGCGCATGCGCGCGTAGGTGCCGGTGGCCAGCGCCGAGGCGCGCATGCCGCCGGTGGCGTTGGACGGCAGCGAGATCGCGCGGCCCACCGACAGCACCTCGACCAGCATGCGCCAGCCGTGGCCGGCCATCTTCGGTCCGCCGATCAGCACCGACAGCGGCGCGAACACGTCCTTGCCGTGCACCGGGCCGTTCTGGAACGGGATGTTCAGCGGGAAATGGCGGCGGCCGATCTGCAGCCCCGGCGTCGATCGCGGCAGCAGCGCCAGGCTGATGCCCAGATCCTCTTCTTCACCCAGCAGGTGCTCGGGGTCGTACATGCGGAACGCAAGGCCGACCACCGTGGCGATCGGCGCCAGCGTGATGTAGCGCTTGTCGAAGGTGAGCTTGAGTCCCAGCGTTTCCACGCCGTCGACCATCTGCTTGCAGACGATGCCCACGTCGGGAATCGAGGTGGCATCCGAGCCCGCATACGGCCCGGTCAGCGCGAAACAGGGGATTTCCTCGCCGACGGCGAGGCGCGGCAGGTAGTGGTTTTTCTGCTCGTCGGTGCCGTAGTGCAGCAGCAGCTCGGCCGGGCCCAGCGAGTTCGGCACCGCCACGGTCGAAGACACCGTGGCCGACATCGTGGACAGCTTCTGCAGCACCGCCGAGTGCGCCAGCGCGGAGAACTGCAGGCCGCCGTACTGCTTGGGGATGATCATGCCGAAGAACTTGTTCTTCTTGATGAACTCCCACACGTTCGGCGGCAGGTCGGCCAGTTCGTGCGTGATCTGCCAGTCGTCGATCATCGCGCACAGCTCTTCCACCGGGCCGTCCATGAAGGCCTGCTCCTCCACGGAGAGCTCGGGCCTGGGCTGCTTCAGCAGTTCATGCCAGTCCGGCTTGCCGGAGAACAGCTCGCCCTCGAAACCCACGGTGCCGGCTTCCAGCGCGGTCTGTTCCGTTTCGGAAAGCTTCGGCGTGACTTTCGCGAACATTTTCAGCAGCGGCGCGCTGATCTGCTTGCGGCGGAAGTCCACCATCAGCAGCGGCAGCGCGATCGCCAGCTCGATGAGGAGCAGGATCACCATCGTGGCCGGCGCGCGCACCAGCAGACCCACCACGAGAGTGGCGACGACGGTGACGATGGCCCAGGTACGCAGGCTGGTGCGGTGATAGGCGCAGACGCCGGAGGCAATCAACGCCGCCAGCAAGGTAAGCAACACGGACATCTCGACACCTCTCAGGGTCAGGGGGCGGCGCCGGCGGTACGCGGCGTCACGGGGATTTCAAGGTGGTGCACGTAGTGGATCACTTCATTGGCAAAGGCGTCATTGGCGTCGCCGGCCACCATGTGCGTGGCGTGCGCCAGCTCGACATGGCGCGCCTGCGGCACCAGTTGCAGGAACTCGTCCACGGTGCCGCGCGAGACGACGTCGCTGCGGCCGCCGGACAGCAGCAGCACCGGCACGTCGATGTTCGCCGCCGCGGCCAGCAGGCGCGGCTGGTAGCGCTCGCTCTCCTGCACCAGGTCGCCGGCCAGCAACGCCGGGTCCCAATGCCAGCGCAGCCGGCCGTCGGCACCCTCGCGCAGCAGCGGCCGCAATTGCTCGGCGCTCTTGCGCTCGCGCCGCTGCGGCAGGTAGGCGGCTACCTGCTCGGCCGCGTCGGCATAGTTGGCGAAGCCGTCCGGGTGTGCCTGCATGAAGGCCAGGATGCGTTGCACGCCTGCGGTTTCCCAGCGCGGCGTGATGTCGACCAGCACCAGCGCACGGAACGGTGAGGGTCGCCGTTCGCCGGCCAGCACGATGCCGAGCAGGCCACCCATCGAGGCGCCCACCAGGATCGGTGGCTGCGGCTGCGCGGCGGCCAGGCGCAACAGGTCGTCGGCGAACTGGTCCATGTGATAGCCGGTCGCGGCGTCCACGCGATCGCTCTCGCCATGACCGCGGGCGTCGAACGTGACGCAGCGGCAACCCGTCCGGGCGAGCGCCGCGGCGGCGGCGTTCCACGCCCCGCGGGTCTGGCCGAAGCCGTGCGCGAACAGCAGGCCCGGCGTCCCCTGCGGGTTCCAGGTTTCCACCGCCAGGCGCAGGTCGCCTGCAGCGACGCGTTCGACGGTATGGGGCATCGGGATCGGATTGACCATACGGTAGAGTATGGATTGCCTGTGCGATGGCCGTCAACCGCTCGCCGGGCCGCGGCGCACGCCGATCGACGCCGCCCCATTACAAATGCCCGGGCTGTCGCTACCATACGGACATGAATGTCAGCAGCAAGCCGGAACGCACGCGCCTGTCGGCCGAAGATTGGGAACTGGCCGCCCTGCAGATGATCGCCGACCAGGGCGTCGGAGCTTTGGCAGTGGAAGCCCTCGCGCGCCAGCTCGGGGTGACCAAGGGCAGCTTCTACTGGCATTTCCGTACCCGCGAAGCGCTGCTCAATGCGGCCATGGAACGCTGGGAACAGTACGGCGAACGCGAGATCATCGGCCAGATCGAGCAGATCGCCGACCCGCGCCAGCGCCTGCCCGAGCTGTTCCGCCGGGTCGCGCACGAATTGCAGCCGCATCGCGTCTATGCCGCGCTGCTCAAGGCACTGGACCATCCGCAGGTGGTGCCGGTGATGGCCCGCGTCTCGCAGCGACGCATGGAGTTCCTCACCACCGTGTATCGCGAGGCCGGCCTGCCGCCGGCGCAGGCACTGAACCGCGCGCGGCTGACCTATGCCGCCTACGTCGGCTTCCTGCAACTGAACTTCACCCTGGGCCTGCCGCGCCTGAGTCACGAGGAGTTCGACGCCTACGTCGAACACATGATCGCCACGCTCACCCCGGTGTAGCCCTGCGCAAACGGCCACGCGGCGCCCTCCGGCGCTGCCGTTGCTGCGCCCATCCTTGCAATACCAGTGCACGCAAACTACCGTGCCGCTTCCGTTTTTCAACAAGCCTTTCGAGGGACATGATGACCAGCAAGCTGGAAGCGCTTACCCTATGGGTCGACCAGGTGGCGGCACTGACCCGCCCGGCGCGGATTCACTGGTGTGACGGGTCGCAGGACGAATATCAGTCGCTGGTGCAGCAGATGCTGGCCGACGGCACCCTGATCGAACTGAACCAGACCACCCATCCGGGGTGCTACCTGCACCGCTCCGATCCGAAGGACGTGGCCCGCGTCGAGCAGCTGACCCTGGTCTGCCACCCCAAGCGCGAGGACGCCGGCCCGAACAACCACTGGATGGACCCGGCCGAGGCGCACGCCAAGATCGACGCGCTGTTCGACGGCTGCATGGAAGGCCGCACGATGTACGTGATCCCGTATTGCATGGGCCCGATCGACTCGCCGCTGTCGCGTTGCGGGGTGGAGATCACCGACAGCCCGTACGTGGTCGCCAACATGAAGATCATGACCCGCATGGGCGCCGCCGCGCAGGCGCGGATCGAGCGCGAAGGTACGTTCGTGAAGGGGCTGCATTCGGTCGGTGAGCTCGATCCCGAGCGTCGCTGGATCATGCACTTCCCCGCCGAACTCTCGATCAAGTCCTACGGCTCCGGCTACGGCGGCAACGCGCTGCTGGGCAAGAAGTGCCACGCGCTGCGCATCGCCAGCAACCAGGCGCGCACGGAAGGCTGGCTGGCCGAACACATGCTGATCGTCGGCATCGAGAACCCGCGCGGCGAGACGCACTACGTCGCCGCCGCGTTCCCCTCCGCCTGCGGCAAGACCAACCTGTCGATGCTGATTCCGCCGGAAGGCTACCGGCGAGACGGCTGGAAGGTGTGGACGGTGGGCGACGACATCTGCTGGATGCACCCCGGCGCGGACGGGCGGCTGTACGCGATCAACCCGGAAGCCGGCTTCTTCGGCGTGGCGCCGGGCACCAGCGACGCCACCAACCACAATGCCATGCAGAGCATCTCGCACGACACCATCTTCACCAATGTCGCCGTCACCGCCGACAACCAGCCGTGGTGGGAAGGCCTGCCCGGCACCCCGGTCACCGACTGGCAGGGACGTCCGTACGACCCGGCCAACGGCCCGGCCGCGCACCCGAACTCGCGCTTCACGGTCAGCGCGAAGCAGTGCCCGACCTGGTCGGAGCAGGCCGAGGCGCCTCAAGGCGTGCCGATCAGCGCGATCGTGTTCGGCGGCCGCCGCCCTTCGCTGCTGCCGCTGGTGATGGAGGCGCGCGACTGGAGCCACGGCGTGCTGATGGGCGCCGCGATGGGCTCGGAAACCACCGCTGCCGCCACCGGCGCGGTCGGCGTGCTGCGTCGCGACTCGATGGCGATGAAGCCGTTCTGCGGCTATCACTACGGCGACTACTTCGCGCACTGGCTGTCGTTCGACCGGCCCGGCGCGAAGCTGCCGAAGGTGTTCCATGTCAACTGGTTCCGCAAGGGCGCCGACGGCAAGTTCCTGTGGCCGGGCTTCGGCGAGAACCTGCGCGTGCTGGAGTGGATGATCGACCGCGCCGAAGGCCATGTCCAAGGCGTCGAGACCCCGATCGGCATCGTGCCGGCGGCCGGCGAACTGAAGCTGGAAGGACTGGCGCTGGAGCCTGCGCGACTGGACGAATTGCTCGCGGTCGACGTAGCCGGATGGCAGGCGGAGCTGGAAGCCATCGACACCTACCTGCAAACCTTCGCGCCGCGCCTGCCGGAGCGGTTGCGCCGCGAGCAGCAACGCGTGGCGCAGGCGCTGCAGGCCGATACCGCCAAGCCGGCGCGGCGGGCCGCCGTGTCCTGATGCACGCGCGAGTCCGGGCACGTACCGGACTCGCGACCGGGAAAACCACGCTCGTGGTTTTCCTCGCCGCTCCCGAAGGGCGGGCCCGCGCGGCCCGTCCGCTTCAAACCCTTTCGCACCCCGCGGCATCCAAGCTGGCAAGATGATCGCCGCCTGCCCTGCCTCCGGAAGCCTGATGCCGCCTGTCTCCAGCGCCGCGCATGACGGCGACGACGTGCGCGCCGCAGCCGCGGGCGACCGTCGCGCCTTCCAGCGCCTGTACGCGCTGCACGTCGGCCGCGTCTACGGCGCGCTGCACCGGCTGGCCGGCTACGACCACGCGCGGGCGGAGGATCTCACCCAGGACGCCTTCATCCGCGCCTGGCAGAAATTGCCCGGCTTCCGCCACGAAAGCTCCTTCGGCACCTGGCTGTATCGCCTGGCGGTCAACGTGGCGCTGATGGACATCCGCGCGCGCGGCGCCGATCCGGTGCGCGTAGTGGACGACGAGCACCTGCCGGACAGTGGCGAGACGCCGTTCTGCGCGGCCGAGCGACACGAACTGGAACAAGCCATCGGCAGGCTGCCGCCGCGCGCCCGCGCCGTACTGGTACTGCACGACATCGAAGGCTGGCGGCACGAGGACATCGGCGACGAACTGGGCATGGCGGTGGGCACCTCGAAGGCTCAACTGCATCGCGCACGCCAGCTGCTGCGCAAGACGCTGGGAGAAAACGCATGAACGAATTCGAATGGCGCCGCCAGATGCGCGAGCTGCAGCAACCGCATGTGCCGCGCCGCGACCTGTGGCCTGCGATCGACGCGGCGCTGGACCAGGCCGTCGCCGATCCGCCCGCCCGGGCGACATGGCGGCGCATGCTGGCGGGCGCTGCCGTGGCGGCATCGCTGCTGCTGGTAGTGGGTATGGCTTGGCATCAGTGGTTCACACCCACCGCACCTGCCGAATCGACCGGCACGACCCGCCAGGCCAGCTGGAAGCCCGCCGATCCGCGCCTGGCCGGCGCCGCCATCGAACTGGACGCCGCCCGCCTCGAACTGCAGCTGGCGATCGAACAGGCACCGGATTCCGCGGCACTGCAACGGCTCCTGCGCCACACCGAACGACAACAGGCGCAATTGCGCCAGCTGGCCGACCGCGCCGGCTGATGACCATCCGAGGAGAACCCATGAAAACCGCCCACTGCCTGCCCCTGCTGTTGTGCCTGTGCATCGGCGATGCACTGGCCGGCACGCCGATCCAACTGCAGCACGCCGCCAGCGCCAATACGCGGATCAGCATCAGCAATATCGCCGGCTCGGTGAATGTCACCGCCTGGGATCGCAACGAAGTCCAGGTCGGCGGCGAACTCGGCGACGGCGCCAAGCCGCTGCAGATCACCGGCGACAACGACCGGCTGTCGATCAAGGTCGAACCGCGCGGCGGTTCGGGCTCGGGCTGGTTCAACTTCGGCGGCGACAGCCGCATGGCGCCCACCACGCTGGAACTGCACGTGCCGCGCGGCGCATCGCTGGACGTCAAGGTGATCAGCGCGCCGCTGGTGATCGACGGCCTTGCCGGCGGCGACATCAAGGTCAACACGATCAGCGGCAACGCCCGCATCCACGCGAACACGCCTGCGCTGGACGTCGACAGTGTCAGCGGCGGCATCGAGCTTTCCGGACAGGCCGACAAGGCCGCACTGCAAACCGTGAGCGGCGAGATCCTGGCCCCGGCCCTGGGCCGCACGGCCAAACTGGAAACCATCTCCGGCCACATCCAGGCCGGCGGCGGGCCGTGGCAGACGCTCACCCTGAGCACCGTCTCCGGCGACGTGCAGCTGTCCGGCAAGCTGGCCGCCGGGGGCAGCATCGACATCGACAGCATGAGCGGCGATGTGCAGTTGCGCCTGCCGGCCGACACCTCGGCCAAGCTGCACGCCAGCAGTTTCAGCGGCGACCTGCGCAGCGACTTCGGCAAGCCGATCGAAGCCGAGCGCGGCCCCGGCAGTTCGCTCGACACGAGCATCGGCGCCGGCGACGGCAAGATCCACCTCGAGACCTTCAGCGGCGACCTGCGCGTCAAGAAGCAGGAGTGAGCGGAGAGGAGTGAGAAGTGAGAGAAGAGCTGCAGCTTGCGCGCATTTCTCTCGTTTCTCACTCCTCTCCGCTCACTCCTGCCTCAGAGATCCTGGTGATATTGCACGTAAGGCGTGCGCGACTGGTCCGGCTCCGGGCCGACCGGCGTGTTCGCCGGCGTGCCGGACGACCACAGGTTCTGCGCGCCGACGCTCAACGAGCCGCGCCACGGCAGGCGCCAGGTCACGCCCAGGTCGATGCTGTTCCAGCGCCGATCGCCGTACAGGCTGCCGGGCACGCCGGCTTCGGGCTGCATGGTGCGACCGGTGAGCATGCCGCTCAACGGGCCGTGGTCGACGCCGAAACTCAGCGCCTTCTGGTCGAGCACGTTGACACCCAGCAGGTTGCCCGGCAGCAGATGCACGCGGCCCACGCTGGCGCCGAGGTCGATGCCGGTCTGCTTGCCCAGGGCCAGCCGGCCCCGTGCATTGAGCTGGTTGCTGCTGTCGAAACTGTACAGGCCGCCCGGCGCCGCACCCGGCAGCACGCGCGGCAGCGGCGCATTGCGGTGGGGCGTGCTGGTGGCGCCCACGCTCACGCCGACGCTGTAATCGCCGGCGTCGTAGGTGGCACCCACTTCGCTGCCGAACACCCGCGTGCCGTGGTTGAGCCACGAGCGCTGGCTGACCTGCGCATGCGCCTGCAACGGGCCGACGCCGTACTGCAGGCCGGCGGCCATCGCGTTGCCGGCATCGAGCGGCTGCAGCAACAGCGGCGAATACAGGGACGTGGCGGAGTCGTTCGTGGTGCCGCGATCGGCCTTGAGCATCAGCATGCGGCCATGGCTGTCACGCCACAACGGGACGTTTACGCCGGAACTGGCCGGGTCGGCATTCGTCAACTGCGCCCCGTTCTGCGGCTGCGCCAGCAACTGCGCGGCCTGCGCCGCATCGCCGCCCACGGATTGCCCGGCGGCCGCAAGCGGCAGCAGGAAAATCGACAGCATGGCAGGCAGGCGGCGCATGGCTTTTGAACGAAACTCCAGGACTGATGGAACCATCATCCGAACACGGCTCGCGTTGATGATGTCGTGCGATCGGGATGGTAGCGCATTTTACGTTTTGCTAACAGCCCAAAACCCGCCCCAGCGCACAGTTGCATGGGTTGCTGTGTCAAGCTTTGACCCGTTCGACCGGGCCAGGTTCCCGCTATGATCCCGCTGGCAGGAGCGGCGGCCCACCCTGTATAAAGGCCTTTTGACGTCGACGCGTCAAATCGTTCCGGAATCGACCACCAGCCATGAGCGCCAGCCCGACGATCCGACCCTCCCAGCCGCCGCACGCGGCCCGGGATGTCGCGACCCTGAACGGCGCCGTGGAACGCCTGTTCGAGGCAGTCGACGCCACCGGGGTGATGGAAATCTGCGAGCTGATGCTGGACCAGCTCGGCATCCGCGGCCGCCTGCACTGGCGCGCCCGCGACGAGGATGGCGCCCCCGACGAGAAATGGCTGGACCTGGCCGAAGACCCGCAGGCCACGCGCACCTTGTCGATGACATGGGACGAGACCCCGCCGCCTCCCGCTGCGCGCGACTCGCTGCTATGGCTGGGCCGCCTGGCGGACATCCGCCTGCGCCAGCTGGCCGAGACCAGCCGCCTGTACGAGGCGATCTCCCGCCTGGCGCTGGCCGAACGCCTGCAGCGCGCGCTGTACGCGATCGCCGACCAGGCCAGCGCCGAGCACGACATGCCGCAGATGATGCGCTCGCTGCACGCGATCGTCAGCAGCCTGATGTACGCGGAAAACTTCTACATCGTGCTGTACGACCCGGCCACCGACCAGATCCGCTTCACCTACTGCGTGGACATCGTCGACACCGACCTTCCCGTGCTCAACCAGCCGATGCCGCTGCAGGAGATGGAATACAGCCTGACCTGGAACCTGCTGCGCCAAGGGCGTCCGATGATGGGTTCGCTCGACGACCTGGTACAGCAGATCGGCGATCGTTTCCGCCTGTTCGGCGCGCGCTGCGAGGACTGGCTGGGCGTGCCCATGCTGCGCGACGGGCACGTGGCGGGCGGCATCGTGGTGCAGAGCTACCGCTCGGACACGCATTACTCGCGGCACGACATGGAGCTGCTCAACTACGTGGCGCAACACGTGCAGACCGCACTGGAACGGCGCGAGGCGCACCTGGAGCTGGGCCGCCGCGTCACCGACCGCACCGCGGCACTGCGCGAGGCCAATCGCGTGCTGCGCCAGCAGGTGCTGCAGCGCCAGCGCGGCGAGCGCCTGCAGGCGGCACTGTTTCGCATCGCCGAACTGGCCAGCACCTCGGAAAGCCTGGACAAGTTCTACGCCGCCGTGCACCAGGTCATCAGCGGCCTGCTGTACGCGCGCAACTTCTACATCGCGCTGCTGGACGAGGAGACCGACCAGCTGACGTTCCCCTATTCGGTCGACGAGGTCGATCGCGTGCGCCCGGCGCGCGTGCACGGCCGCGGCGCCACCGAGTACGTATTGCGCACCGCCCGCCCGCTGCTGGCCACCCCCGAGCTGATCGACAAGCTGCACGCCGCAGGCGAGATCGCCCACTTCGGCGCGCCATCGGTGTGCTGGCTGGGCGTGCCGCTGATCTGGGGCGGCAAGGCCAAGGGCGTGCTTACCCTGCAGAGCTATTCGCCGGCGCACAACTACAGCGAGCGCGACCAGGAGCTGCTGACCTTCGTCAGCTACCACGTGGCCAACGCGCTGCAGCGCAAGCAGGCGGCCCATTCGCTCAAGCAGGCCAACGCCGGGCTCGAGCGCCGCGTCACCGAGCGCACCCGCGCGCTGGCGCTGGCCAACCGCGACCTGCGCGAACAGATCGCCGAACGCGAGCGGGTCGAGCGCCGGCTGAAGTACGAGACCCTGCACGACTCGCTTACCGGCCTGCCCAATCGCACCTTGCTGCTGCAGCGGCTGGAACAGGCGATGCAGCGCTACGCGGCCAACCGTGACGAGCGGTTCGCGGTGCTGTTCATCGACCTGGACCGCTTCAAGGTCATCAACGACTCGGTCGGCCATCTGATCGGCGACGACCTGCTGTTCCAGGTCGGCGGCCGCATCCGCGCCTGCCTGAAGACCCGCGACGTGGTCGCGCGGCTGGGCGGGGACGAGTTTGCCGTGCTGCTGGAGGGCATTACCGAGACCGACAAGGCCTCGCTGATCGCCGAACGCATCATCCACGAGCTGCAGACGCCGTTCCGGCTGGGCACCAAGGAGATCTTCACCTCCGCCTCGATCGGCATCGCGCTTGCCGCCCCGCACTATCGCCAGCCGGAGGAACTGCTGCGCGACGCCGACGCGGCGATGTACAACGCCAAGGACGGTGGCCGCCATCGCGCGGCGATGTTCGACGACCGCCTGCGCCGCGAGGCACTGTCCCTGCTGGACATGGAGAGCGACCTGCGCCACGCGCTGGGCCGCAACGAGTTCGAACCGTACTACCAGCCGATCGTCGAGCTCTCCGACGGCCGCATCGTCGGCTACGAGGCGCTGCTGCGCTGGCACCATCCGCAGCGCGGCCTGCTGCCGCCGCACGACTTCCTGCTGATCGCCGAGGAATGCGGCTGCGCCGAGGCGATCGACTGGCAGATCTTCGAGCAGGTGTGCATCCAGGCGGTGCGCCTGATCGGCACCGAGGGTTTCATCAGCATCAACGTGTCCGGGCGGCACTTCCGTTCGGTCGACCTCGACCAGCGCCTGCTCGCGCTGTTCGACCAGTACGCCGTGCCCAGCCACTGCATCCGCATCGAAGTCACCGAGCATGCGCTGCTGGAAAACCCCACCCAGGTGAAGCGCATCCTGAAAAACCTGCGCAACCACGGCGTGGGCATCGCGCTGGACGATTTCGGCACCGGCTATTCCTCGCTGAGCTATCTCCACCAGTACCCGTTCGAGAGCCTGAAGATCGACCGCTCCTTCATCGTCGAGCTGCCGCCGGACGACAGCGACACCCAGGGCCTGGCCCTGGTGCGCGCCATCCAGGTGCTGGCCGATTCGCTGCACATGAAGGTGATCGCCGAGGGCATCGAGCAGGAGTCGCAGCGCCAGGCGCTGCTGCGGGTCGGCTGCCGCTACGGCCAGGGTTTCCTGTTCGCCTCGCCGCAGCCGGCCAGCACCTGGCTGGCCGCCAACAGCCCGCTGCTGCCGGCCTGAGCGGAGTCCCTACTGCGCCGTGCCCGGCGCGCCGGGGGCGGCGCTGTCGCTCAGCAGGTGCTCGGCGTCGATGCGGTCGAACGCATAGCGCTGCGCGCAGAACTCGCAGACCACCTCGATCTCGCCGTCACGCGCGGCCAGCGCGGCGTCCACTTCGTCGCGCCCGAGCGAACGCAGCATGGCGCTGACCCGTTCGCGGCTGCAGCTGCAACCGAACGCCAGCGCGCGCCTTTCGAGCAGGCGCGCGGACTCCTCGTGGTACAGGCGAAACAGCAGCGGCTCGGCCGGGGTGGCCAGCAGCTCGTCGACGCCCAGCGTCGCGGTCAGCTGCAGCACGCGGTTCCAGGCGTCCTCGTCGATGTCCGCGGCGTGGCCGCCCTCGTCGGGCATCTTCTGCAGCATCAGGCCGACCGCCTGCGTCGCATCGCAGGCCAGCAGGAATCGCGCGGGCAACTGTTCGGACTGCCGGAAGTAGTTCTCCAGCGACGCGGCCAGGCCGGCGTCGCGCAGTTCGACCAGGCCCTGGTAACGCTGGCCGCGCTCGACGTTGCCCATGGTGATCGCCATGATCGCCTCGTCCAGGTCGTTCAGCGCCAGCGGCTGGGGCAGCGGCTCGCGCCAGCGTGCCAGCCCGCGCAGGCGTCCGGCGTCGTCGCACTCGGCGAACAGCAGGCGCAGTGCGGACGCGCTCTTCAATTCGATCGACAACGCGCCATCGAGCTTGATGTTGCCGGTGAGCAGCGCGCTGGCCACCAGCGTCTCGCCCAGCAGCGCCCGCAACGCCGTCGGATAGTCGGCACGGCCCGCCACCTCGCGCCATGACGCGCCCAGGCGCACCAGCGCGCCGCGCACGCCGGCACGCGGCAGCAGGAAGCGGTACATCACGTCGTCGTCGGACGGCACGGGCATGATCGGTTCTCGCGGAAGCAGGCAGGGAAACGGCACAGATGGGGTCGGCACGGCACCGGCACAACGCCTCGTATACTGCAGCCATGTCTTCACCGTCACGCCGACTCCGATGGCGCAAGCTGCTTCGCTGCCTGGGCATCCTCGCCATGGCGTGGCTGGGATCGACCTGGCTGGCGGTGCTGATCCTGCGCTTCGTGCCGCCGCTGACCTCGGCGGTGATGGTCGAGCGCCAAGTCGGCGCATGGCTGCACGGGGACATGAGTTTCCGCCTGCGCCAGCACTGGGTGCCGTGGAAGCGGGTCTCGCCCTGGGTGCCGCTGGCGATGGTGGCCGGCGAGGACCAGAAGTTTCCCTACCACCACGGTTTCGATTTCGACTCCATCAACAAGGCGATCGACGCGGCCGACGACGGCAAGCGCCTGCGCGGCGCCAGCACGATCAGCCAGCAGACCGCCAAGAACCTGTTCCTGTGGAACGGCCGCAGCTTCGTGCGCAAGGGACTGGAGGCGTACTTCACCGTGCTGATCGAGCTGACTTGGCCGAAGCGGCGCATCCTCGAGGTGTACATGAACATCGCCGAGCTGGGCAACGGCATCTACGGCGTGGGCGCGGCCAGCGAGGCTTACTACCATACCTCGCCCGCGCGCCTGGGGCCGGCGCAGGCCGCACGCCTGGCGGCGGTGCTGCCCAGCCCGCGCCGGCTGCACGTCGACCGCCCGAGCGCGTACGTGCAGCGCCGCACCGCATGGATCGAGCAGCAGATGCAGCAACTGGGCGGGCCGGACTACCTCGACGCGCCGCCGCCGAAATAGCGCCAGGGCCCGTCACTACACGCCAACGCCGCCGCGCGATAGACTCGACCCGGACAACCGAAGGCCACCGCCAGGAGACCCGAGATGAGTCAAGTCAGGCACCTGCTGCAAACCAAGGGCAGCACCATCTTCAGCGTGGCACCCGATGCCCCGGTGCTGGAGGCGATCAAGCAGATGGCCGAACACCGCATCGGCGCGTTGCTGGTGCTGGCCAACGGCGAACTGGTCGGCGTGGTCTCCGAACGCGATTACGCGCGCAAGGTGATCCTGCAGGGCAAGTCCTCCTCGCAGACCGCCGTGTCGGACATCATGTCCGGCACGCCGATCACGGTCGGCCCGGACACCGACGTGTTCGACTGCATGCGCCTGTGCACCGACCGTCGCATCCGCCACCTGCCGGTGGTCGAGGACGGCAAGCTGGTCGGCGTGATCTCGATCGGCGACTTGGTCAAGGCGGTGATCGACGCGCAGGCCGAGCAGATCGAGCATCTGGAGCGCTATATCACGGGCTGAACGCCGGGGTTGTGGGGAAAGCATCGACTCACGCCGGCGCTTTCGCCGCCTTCTCCACGGGTGCCTGGTCGTCCGGCGCCAGATCCGGCGACCAGCCGGCACGGCGCGCCACGATGGTAGCCAGTGCGGCCACGCCGGCGCCGGCCAAAGCCAGGCCGCTCACGCCCAGGCCCAGCGCACGCAGACCGTTCACCGCGCTGGTCACCACCAGATCGCCGAAGCGCCACACCGCGGTCTCGACGAAATTCTTGCCCTTGTAGCGCATCTCGCGCGGCACCCGCGTGTACAGCGCATCCACCGCCGGCTTGGTCATGCCGTAGGCAAAGCCGCGGGTGATCACCAGCATCACCGCCAGCAGCAGCGGCAGGCTGTGACCGAAGAACGAGACACTGCCGCTGCCGATCAGCGCCACCGCCCCCAGCAGCGCCACGTTCACCAGCGCGGGCAGCACCAAGCCCCAGCCGGCGCCGCGACGGACCAGCAGCCACGGCGTCACGCTCAGCTGCAAGGCGGCACCGAGCAGGTTGGTGGCGAGATCCAGGTTGTTGTAGAACGCGGTCCGCGCCACCGCGTCGGCGAAGTTGGCCTTCGCGTAATCGGCCACCAGCGCGTAGGCCAGCGTGCCGATGCCGTCGCCGAACAGCATCAGCAAGGCCATGTAGCGCAGGAAAGGTTGCGACCAGAGCTGGCGAATGCCTGCCCACAGCGACCCGCCGATCACCTCGTTGCCGTCGCTGCCGGGTCGGCGATCGTGACTGTCGGAGATCCGCAACAGCAGGATCAGCGACACGCCCAGTGCCAGCGACGACACCACCAGCAAGGGCGCCACCCCCACCAGGTGCACCAGCAACTTGGTGACCAGCGGCCCGAAGATGGCGCCCGCCATACCGCCCAGCGCGATCAGCGAAAACACCCGGCGCGCCCGGCCGCTGGAGAAGATGTCGGCCATGAAGCTCCAGAACAGCGACACCACGAACAGGTTGAACACGCTGACCCAGACAAAGAACACAACGCCCAACGTGCGCGCGCCGATCTGCGCCTGCGCCATGAACGCGGGCACGAACGCGAGCAGGCAGGCGATGAAGAAGCTGTAGCTCCACGCCAGCAGCGAACGGCGCCGGAAGCGCGCCACCAGCATGCCGAACACCGGCGTGATCAGCAGCATCACCACGAGCACCGCGCCGTAGAAAAGCGGCAGCGACTGCGAACCCACGGCGCCGCTCAGCTGGTCCCTGACTGGCCGGATGATGTAGTACGACGTCATCACGAAGAAGAACGCCAGCGCGGACAGCAGCGGCGCGGCGGCTTGTTCCACAACGGCTTGGCGGGGCAAACTCACGGGCACATCCAGCGTGGGGCGCGGCAAGCCTAGCATGCGATCGCGCATCGCCAGGCAGGCGCAGGGGGAAGACTTGGACCATTACGACTTCATCATCGCCGGAGCCGGTTCGGCCGGTTGCGTACTGGCCAACCGGCTCAGCGCCGACCCGGGCAAGCGCGTGCTGCTGCTGGAAGCCGGGCCGACGGACTGGCACCCGCTGATCCACATGCCGGCAGGCATCGCGCGGCTGGCCAACAACCGCGCCTTGAACTGGAACTACCGCACCGAACCGGAGCCCGCGCTCAACCAGCGCCGCTTGTGGTGGCCGCGCGGCAAGACCCTCGGCGGTTCCAGTTCGATCAATGCGATGTGCTACATCCGCGGCGTGGCAGCCGACTACGACGGCTGGGCCGAAGCCAGCGGCGATCCGCGCTGGTCGTGGCGCGAGGTGCTGCCGTGGTTCCTGCGCAGCGAGGACAACAGCCGCGGCGCCAGCGAGTTGCACGGAACCGGCGGCCCGCTGGGGGTGTCCGATCTGCGCCATCGCAACGAGTTGTCCATCGCGCTGATCGATGCGGCGGGCAGCGCCGGCTATCCGCGCAACGACGACTTCAACGGCGAGCAGTTGGCCGGCTTCGGCCTGTACCAGGTGACCCAGCGCAACGGCGCGCGCTGCTCGAGTGCCGCGGCGTTCCTGAAACCGGTGCGCCAGCGGACGAACCTGCATGTGCGTACCGGCGTGCTGGTCGAGCGCGTGCTGCTGGACCATGGACGCGCGGTCGGCGTGCAACTGCGCCAGGGCCGGCACGAAGCGGAGCGGATCGAAGCTGGCGAGGTGATCCTGGCCGCCGGTGCGATCAATTCGCCGCAGCTGCTGATGCTGTCAGGCGTCGGCCCCGCCGATCACCTGCGCGAGCACGGCATCGCGGTGCACGCCGACCTGCCCGGCGTCGGCGCCAACCTGCAGGATCACCTGGATATCTGCACGCTGGACGGCAACCCCGGCAAGCTCAGCTACGACCATCTCAACGAACTGTCCGCCGGCTGGCGCTGGCTGCGCCACCGAGACGGACCGGGCAGCTCCAACGTGGCCGAGGCCGGCGGCTTCGTGCGCAGCCGCTTCGCCGTCGACGCGCGCTGCGACCTGCAGTTCCATTTCGTGCCGGCGTTGCTCGACGACCATGGCCGCCACCGCCTGCCCGGCTACGGCTACACGTTGCATGCATGCCATCTGCACCCGCGCAGCCGCGGCCGACTGCGCCTGCACTCGGCCGATCCCGCACAACCGATCGCGATCCACGCCAACTACCTCGGCGACGCGGAAGGCCACGATCTGAAAATGATGATCGAGGCAGCACGGCTGTCGCGAGAGATCCTCGACCAGCCGGCGTTTGCCGCGCACCGCGGCGCGCCGGTGTTCCCCGAGCGACGCATCCACACCGACGAGGAATACGCCGACTTCATCCGGCGCAAGGCCGAAACCATCTACCACCCGGTCGGTACCTGCCGCATGGGCAAGGACGATCGCGCCGTGGTCGACAGCGAGCTGCGCGTGCGCGGCGTGGATGGGTTGCGCGTGGTCGACGCCTCGGTGATGCCCACCCTGCCGACCGGCAACACCAACGCACCCACCATCATGATCGCCGAGCGCGCCAGCGCGTTGATCCTCCGCTGAGCACTGCAGGAGCGCGCTTGTGCGCGATGCTTTCCGTCACGTGACGAAGGGCATCGCGCGCAAGCGCGCTCCTGCAAAGGCAACGGGCATCGCGCGCGTCGGCGCGTCCCTACAACGGCAGCGGGCAATGCAGGCTGGCGCAGATCACCCGCAGCAGTTCCGCCTCCTCCACGCTGATCTGGCCGTCGGCATGGACCGCGCGCAGCAAGGCCTGGATCACCAGTTCCTTGGCCATCGGGCTCAGGCCGTCCAGATCGTCCAGCGCGCGCTCGAACGACGCCTGCCAGGCCGCCGGTGGCGGCACCCACTCGATCGCCTCGCCGGGAAACGCCTGCTGCATCGCGAACAGCCACGCGCGCCTTGCGCCGGCCTCGTCCGAGCAGCCGGCTGCGGCGACAACGGTGCACACCAGGATCACGCTGTCACGCGCGGCCGGCAGTTTCTTCACGCCATCGACCGGCGCGCTGCGCGGCGCGCGTGCCTCGCTCAGCTGAATGCGCAGCAGCCGCGCCAGGCAGTACTCGTTGATGTCGACACGGCCATCCACCTTGACCAGATCGTCGAGCGTGCGCACCAGGGTCTGCTGGCGCCCGTCGGGCAGTTGCCTGAGCGCGGGAAACGCCAGCGAAACCAGCGGCAGGCGGGCGATCGGCGCCAGTGCGGCCACGGCGGAAGCCTGCGCCTGCACGGCGCGCTGTACGTCATCGCCGAACGCATCGGCGACGATCCGGCGCTGCGCGGGCTGCAACTCGGCCGCTGGTGACAGCGCCAGCGCCAGCATCACCGCGAGCGCGGATTCCGGCTGCTGCACGGCATCGTTCAAACTCGCCGGCATCGCCTGCTGCACGGCCGCGGCACGCTGGAAGGCCGGAGCAGCCGCCGCCACGCCGCCGGCCAGCACGCCGGTCAGCACCGGCGGCAACGACAACCCCGGCACGCCCGAGGCGGCGGTCGGTGCGCTCGCCGGCGGCGACGCCGCTTCGCGCTGCATCCCCGCCGCCATGCGCGCCAGGTCGGCCTCCTTGAAGCCTGGTTCCAGCGCGCGGATGCGCTCGAGCAGCGGCGGATGGGTGGCGAACAGCGCGTTGAAACTGCCGGCCTCGCCGAACAGCATGTGCGCCACCTCCTGCTTGTTGGCTGCCTGCAGTTGCGAACCCTCGCTGAGGATCGCGATCTTTTTCAGCGCGCCGGCGATGCCGTCGGCCTGGCGGGTGAACTGCACGGCCGATGCGTCGGCCAGCGACTCGCGCGAGCGCGCCACCGCGGCCTGGATCAGCCGCCCGAAGAAATAACCGATGTAGCCGACCACGATCAGCGCCAGGCCGATCATCCACACCTGTCCGCCACCGCGGCGATTGCTGCGGCCACCGCCGAACCAGATCACCCGGCGCCCCACGACCGCCAATACCAGGATGCCGAACAGCAAGCCCATCAGGCGGATGTTCAGCCGCATGTCGCCATTGAGCACGTGGCTGAACTCGTGCGCGATCACGCCCTGCAGTTCGTCACGCGTGAGGTTGTCCAGGCAACCCTGCGTCACGCACACCGCCGCATCGGAGGCGGAGTAGCCTGCAGCGAAGGCGTTGATGCCCGGCTCGTCGGCCATCAGGTAGATGTCCGGCACCGGCACGCCGGCGGCGATGGCCACTTCCTCTATCACGTTGCGCAGCCGGCGCAGCGCGGGATCAGACGTGTCCGGCGGCACCACCGTCGCGCCCATGCTTTCGGCCACGCTCTTGCCGCCACCCGACAGGCTCATGATGCGGAACAGCGAACTGAGCCCGATGCCGGCCAGCACGATCACGCTGCTGCCCAGCAGCAGGTTCAGGTTGGACGCGGGCGGCTCACCGGGCGCCGGATGCTGACCAAGCGCAAACCAGACCACCGCGTCGATCGCCACCACGATGGCGATCACCGCCAGCACGAACAGGATCACCAGCCGCCGGCTGCTGCCGCGCACGCGCGCCTGTTGGGCGAAGAAATCCATGGAGGCTCCGACGGACGGTCAGCGGCGTCGCGGCCGCGATGCCGCGACGATCAGCTGAACGACACCTTTGGCACTTCGCGCACGGCGGGGTCTTCGATCTTCAGCGGCTCGGCGGCGGCAAACCCGAAGCTGTTGGCCACGAACGACGCGGGGAACACCTCGCGCTTGTTGTTGTAGGTCAGCACCGAATCGTTGTACGCCTGTCGCGCGAACGCCACGCGGTTCTCCGTCGAGGTGAGTTCCTCGGAGAGTTGCATCATGGTCTGGTTGGCCTTCAGGTCCGGATAGGCCTCCTGCAAGGCGAACAGATGGCCCAGGGTCTGGGTCAGCGCGTTCTCGCTGCTGGCCAGTTGCTGCATCGCCGCCGGATCGCCGGGATTGGCCTTGGCGCCGGCCAGGCCGTTGACCGCCGCATTGCGAGCTTGCACCACCGCCTCGAGCGTGCCGCGCTCGTGCGCGAGATAGCCCTTGGCGGTCTCGACCAGGTTCGGGATCAGGTCGTGCCGGCGGGTCAACTGCACGTCGATCTGCGCGAAGGCGTTCTTGTAGCTGTTGCGCGAGGTAACCAGTCCGTTGTAGATCGCCACGAAGTACAAGACAATCAGGACGACGACAACCAGAAAAATGATCAGGCCCATCGACAAGTTCTCCACCCAGAGGCGTATCCCCACGCCGGAACACCGCCAGAATACCATGCCGTTTCGCAAGATCTTCCTCGTGATCGCCGGCGGCCTCGGCCTGTCCTGCGCGCTCTTCTGCCGCCCGCTCACCGCCATGCCCGCCACCGCGCCGGCGCCATCGGCGGGCACGACGACGCTGCCGCCGGCACGCATCCGGAAAACCCTGGACGACTACAAGCGGTGGCTAAATCTGCTGGGCCAGCGCGACGCCGTCGCCGGCCTGGTCACCGCCGTGGTGGTCGACGACAAAGTGGTGTTCGAAGGCACCGTCGGCTACGCCGATGCCGCCACGCGCGAACCGGTGACGCCGACCACGGTGTTCCGACTGGCCTCGCTGTCCAAGGCCTTCGCCACCGCGATCACCGGCCTGCTGGTGGACGACGGCAAGCTCGATTGGGACACCCGCCTGATCGACGTGCTGCCCTACTTCAAGCTCAAGAACATGCAGGAGGCTGACCAGGCCACGGTCAGCGACATTCTCGGGCAGAAGATCGGCCTGCCGCGCAACACCTTCGACAACATGCTCGAGGGTGACATTCCCTACCAGGAACTGGTGCGCAAGCTGGACGAGGTGGACATGACCTGCGGCGTCGGCCAATGCTACGGCTACCAGAACGTGGCCTTCAGCATGATCGGCGACGTGGTGCTCGCGCGCACCGGCGACTTCTTCTACCACCTGGTCGACAAACGCCTGTTCTACCCGTTGGGCATGACCACGGCCACCTACGGTCGCGCCGGACTGGAGTCGAGCAAGAGCTGGGCGCGTCCACACCATGCGTCGCGCCACGGCTGGGTACCGTTCGAACCGAACGAAACCTACTACCGCGTGGCGCCGGCGGCCGGCGTCAACGCCAGCCTGCGCGACATGGAGAAATGGCTGATCGCGCAGATGGGCGGGCGACCGGACGTGCTGCCTGGCTCGCTGCTCGACGTGCTGCACGTACCCGGCGTCAGCACGCCCAGCGAACTGCACTCCTCCCCGTGGCGCCGCGCGCGGCTGACCGACGCGCACTACGCGCTCGGCTGGCGCGTCTACCGCTACGGCGGCGAAACCCTGATCTATCACGCCGGTGCAGTGGCCGGTTATCGCACCATGATCGGCTTCTTCCCGAAGTACAACGTCGGCGTGGTCACCCTGTGGAACTCCACCGGCCCGACGCCCAGCGGCCTGATGCCGATGGTGTTCGACGATCTGCTCGGCCTGCCGCACGTGGACTGGGCGCAGATCGAGAGCCCGCCGAAGAAAGCCACGCCGCGCAGGAAGGTTCGCAAGGCGACGCACCGGCGGCACTGAATCACGTCAGGCAGGCAGCGCATCGCGTCGAGCGCGCCCGACCGCGCAGGGCAACTCACGTCCTGAAGCTTGTGTCCCTCTCATGCTCGCCGGGGAGAATCCGGATGGGGTCGCTCCGACCAGGCCAGGAACTACGACCAGGCCAGCAACAAGGACAAGAGCTTTGCCCTCACGCGGGGAACTTCCCTCGGTCGCCAGGCTCCCCCTGCAAGCAGGGGGAGGAGCTGTGCTCGCGCGTGTGACGCCCGGCTTCGAGGCTGAAAGGCTTGCCGCCTCTCAGAGCTTGAATTCGATCCGCTGCGTACGCTGGCTGGCCACCGGCACGCCATTTCTCATCGCCGGCGTGAACTGGTAGCGCGCCACGGCTTCCATGGCCGCCCGGTCGAAGATGCGCCGCGGCTGGGAGTCGACCACCTTGATGTCGCTGGTGGTGCCATCGGCGTCGATCTGGAACGCCACCACGACCCAACCTTGCTGCCGCGCACGCACGGCCGAAGGTGGATAGTGCGGGGCGATGGCCTTCACCAGCACTGCTTCGGAAGTCTGACCTGTGGGCGCCGCTGCGGCCGTCTCCGTCGAGGCGTTGTTGCCCGACGGCGCCGTGCCTGGCGCCGGCTTGGCCTGTGTCGTCTGCGCTGCCTGTTGCTGGGCCGCCTGGGCTGCCTGCTGCTGCGCGAGCTGCTCGGCGGCGGCCTTGTCGGCGGCGGCCTTCTGCGCCGCGAGCGCGGCAGCCTTCTGCTGATCCAGCGCTTGCTGCTGTTGCTGATCCAGCGTCTTGCGCTGGGCGTCGAGCTTGGAGCGCAGGATGGTCAGCGTGAAGTTGGTCGGATCGGCCTTGGAGAGCAGATCGATCTCGCGCTGCGCTTCGCCGAAGTCGCGCGAGTTGATCGCCTGCTCGGCCTGGTTGGCCGCGAACGGGAAGGTCTCGCGCAGCGCATCGGAGGCCACCTTGTTGCCCGGGTCCTTCTCCAGCACGCGCAGGTAGAACTCGAATGCGTTGTTGCCGGCCGGCGCCAGATAACGCTGCTGGCCCATGGCCGAACGCGCTTCATCCACCAGCTGGTTGATGTCCATCCCCGCCACGTTGACCGGCGGCGGCGTCGCCCGCGTCACTGCGGTGACCGGCGTCGACGGATGCCCGCCCGAATCGGCCAGCATCAGTTCCTGATGCGGCTTGAGGATGAGAAACCACGCGCCGATGGCCAGCAGCACAAAGACGGCAATGATCGCGATGTAGGTCGGCCGGACGGCCCCACGCGCGCGCCGGCGCGTCTGAAGTGAATATCGGGTATCCATGGTCTCTCACTGAGTGTCGACAGATACCCGCGCTTTTTCCCCCTGTAGGAGCGGCGATCCCCCGGATACGCCGCGGCGCGGATGTGCAGAAGGTAACTCCAATGGCGCAGCACGGCAATGCCGCGTCCCCGGGTGGGCGCGCGTCGGCGCAGCGAAGATGGCAGGGGCGGCGACACGGTCGCCCGCCTCATTGCGTACCCCGGAAATGAAGCGTCCCGGCCAGGCCGGGACGAACTTTCTCGAAGTGCTCCCCCCGCGCTGGGCACCGCGGGGGGAGAAGTCGATGGCATATCTTGTTGTGGGTGTCGCCTTGTTGCGTGTTGCGTGTGGCTTACTTCTTGGTCTTGGCCTTCGGCTTTGCGGTCTTGGTGGCCTTGACCACCTTCGCCGCCGCAGCCTTCTTCGGTGCAGCTTTCTTCGCCGGCTTCTTGGCGACCTTCTTTACCGCGACCTTCTTCACCGCGGCTTTCTTGGCAGCCGCCGGCTTGCGGACGGCCTTCTTCGCGGCAGCCTTCTTGGCGGCCGGCTTCTTGGCCGCCGGCTTCTTGGCCGCCGGCTTCTTGGCGGCAACCTTCTTGGCGGCCGGTTTCTTGGCAGCGGCCTTCTTGGCAGCCGGTTTCTTTGCAGCGGATTTCTTGGCAGTGGCCATGGTTCGTCTCAGCTCCTCATCAGTTGGCAGTGGTTGCCCAGTAAAAGCATGCAGGAACGCTTCAACCAGCAAGTCGCTGTTCGTCGCGTGCCGAAGATTGTTCACCTGTCGGTGGGTGCGCAAATCAGAAAGCCGTCGCAGGACATGCAGCGGAATCGAGACAGTGATCTTGCGAACTGCATTGGCTTTTTCACCGTGCTCGACATAGGGCTTGATGAATTTCGTTGTCGCCATAAAACGCATTCCCCGTGATCTGCTGCGAAAGCTATCCCCGAAGATTTCAACTGTCAATTGATTTTCGCCACGCGTCGGCGGCATCCCGAACGGCCATGGCCGCGGCAGGCCGCAGCCGGCAAGGCCGCGCCGACAGGGACCATATTCAACGTCGGACGTCTAGACGTCCATCCATTCAATCGCTCATTTCAAGAAACACGCTTCAAACCGCGTGAAACAGGCGATATTTGCAAATCGCGGCGTTATCTGCCGAATGCACTGCGCCGACGAACGCAGTGCCGCCAAGGCACTCGATTGCCACCCGACCCGGCCGTCTCCGGCAAATGAACGGAACACGACCGAGGGGAGCCCGGCGGTGGCGCCGATGACCGCGATCGCGGCGATCGCCGCGCCGAAGCGCGACGGGCGAAGACGAAACGCATCGACCTATGCTCGCGACGGGCGACGCGAAGGCGAGCTCATCCGCTTGCCCGAAAACACGATCCGACAGTTCGATGCATCGCCCGAAAGAGCACTCCATCGACATCACCGAACGCCGAGGCGAGCTCCAGAAATGCAACCGGCCGCACATGGCGGCCGGAGCATTCGACGCGGTTCGAAGCGGACGGGTCAGTGATCGTCGTTCTCGATCAGTTCCTGGTAATCGTTGGCATCGAGCAACTCGTCCAGTTCGGCACGATCGCTGGGACGCACGAGGAAGATCCAGCCGTCGCCGAAGGCGTCCTCGTTGATCGTCTCGGGCTTGTCGTTGAGCAGCTCGTTGACTTCGACGATCTCGCCCGACACCGGCGAATAGATGTCCGAAGCGGCCTTGACCGATTCCACCACGGCGGTGCCGGTGCCGGCCTTCACCGCGGCGCCGATCTCCGGCAGCTCCACGTAGACCAGGTCGCCCAACTGGCCCTGGGCATGGTCGGAAATGCCCACCCGGACCAGGCCGTCATCTTCCACGCGGGCCCATTCGTGGGATTTGAGGAACTTCAGATCGCCGGGAATCTCGCTCATGGTCGGGTCCAGTGGTTGGGTGGAAATGCGGTTACGGGTGGGGATTCTAGCGGCATTCGCCGTAAGGGAAAGGGCAACGCGCGATCAGATGCCGTCGCAGGGCTTGCCGTCGCGCACGAAGGGATATTTCACCTGGCGCACCGCCACCTCGCGGCCGCGGATGTCCACGTGCAGCGCGCCGCTGTCGCCGGCCGGCACGCGTGCGAAGGCAATCGCCTTGTCCAGGGTGGGGGCGAAGCTGCCGGAGAGGATCTCGCCCTCGCCGTTCGCCGCCAGCACCTTCTGGCCGTGGCGCAGCACGCCCTTCTCGTCGAGCACCACGCCGATCATCACGCGCGGCACGCCGGCGGCCTGCTGCTGCTCCAGTGCGGCGCGGCCGATGAAGTCGCGGCCCTCGTCCAGCGACACCGTCCAGCCCAGGTTGGCCTCCCACGGCGTCACGTCCTCGTCCATGTCCTGGCCGTACAGGTTCATGCCCGCTTCCAGGCGCAGGGTGTCGCGCGCGCCCAGCCCGGCCGGCTTCACGCCGGCGGCGAGCAACGCTTCCCACAGCGCCACTGCATGCTCTGCCGGCAGCATGATCTCGAACCCGTCCTCGCCGGTGTAGCCGGTGCGCGCCACGAACAACGGCATGCCGCCGGGGCCCTGCGCCGCGGCCGCGGCGAACTTGCCCAGCTTCTCGATGCGCGGGCGGTCGACCTCATGCAGCAGGCCGAGCACCTTCGCGCGCGCCTGCGGCCCCTGCACGGCGATCATCGCGAAGTCGGGGCGCTCCTTCACCTGCACGTCGAACGCCTTTGCCTGGCGCTCGATCCAGGCCAGGTCCTTGGCGCGGGTGGCGGCATTGACGACCAGCCGGAAGAACTCCTCGCCGAGGTAGTACACGATCAGGTCGTCGATCACCCCGCCGCGCTCGTTGAGCATGCACGAGTACAACGCCTTGCCGTGCACCTTCAGCTTGCCGACGTTGTTCGCCAGCAGGTGGCGCAGGAATTCGCGCGTGCGGGCGCCGTGCAGGTCGACCACGGTCATGTGCGAGACGTCGAACATGCCGGCGTCGCGGCGCACGGCGTGATGCTCCTCGATCTGCGAGCCGTAGTTGATCGGCATGTCCCAGCCGCCGAAATCGACCATCCGCGCGCCGAGCGCGCGATGGGTGGCGTTGAGTACGGTCTTCTCGGTCATCGCGGCGGCGCCCTGCTGATTGGGGAATGGGCCATTATCGCCGTCGGCACAGGGCAATCCAAGCCGTGCGGCAAAACGCTCAGTCGCCGGCGCCGCTGCGGTCGATGCCCGCCAGCAGTTCCGCGGTGAGCTGCTCGGCTAGTTGTTCGGCGCGCTGGCCGCCGCTGAGCAGGTGCACATCCGGCGACAGCGGGGGCTCGTACGGTGCGTCGACACCGGTGAAGTTGCGGATCTCGCCAGCGCGCGCCTTGCGGTAGAGACCTTTCGGGTCGCGCCGCTCGCACTCCTCCAGCGGCGCGTCGACGAACACCTCGACGAACTCCCCGCTGCCGAACAGCTCGCGCGCCGAGCGCCGCTCGCTGCGATACGGCGAGATCGCGCTGACCAGCACGATCAGCCCGGCATCCACCATCAGGTGGGCGACCTCGGCGATGCGCCGGATGTTCTCGACGCGGTCGGCGGGGGTGAAGCCCAGGTCCTTGTTGATGCCGTGGCGCACGTTGTCGCCGTCCAGCAGGTAGGTGTGGTAACCCAGCGCGTGCAGCTTGCGCTCGACCAGGTTGGCGATGGTGGACTTGCCGGCGCCGGACAGGCCGGTGAACCAAAGACACAGCGGGTGCTGCCCCTTGCTGGCGGCGCGCACGCGCTTGTCGATGTCCACGTGCTGCCAGTGCACGTTGCTGGAGCGGCCCAGCGCGAAGTCGAGCATGCCGCAGGCCACGGTGGCGTTGCTCTGGCGATCGATCAGGATGAAGCCGCCGAGATCGCGATTGGTCGCATACGACTCGAACGCGACCGCGTCGTCCAGGCCCACGGTGCAGTAACCGACCTCGTTGAGTTCGAGATGACGTGCCGCCAGCTGAGCCTGGCTGTTCACGTCGACCTTGTGCTTGATCGACATGATCCGCGCGTTGACCGTGCGCGTGCCGATCTTCAGCCGGTAGGTGCGGTTGGGCAGCAGGTTGCCGTCGCCCATCCACAAGAGGTGGCAGGTGAACTGGTCGGCCACCGGCGCCGGGCGCAGCGCGTCGGCGATCACGTCGCCGCGGCTGGCGTCGAGTTCGCGATCCAGGCACAGCGTCACCGCCTGGCCTTCGTCGGCACGCTCCAGGTCGCCGTCGAAGGTCACGATGCGCTCGATGCGCGCGCGCTGCACGCCCGGCTGCACCACGATCTCGTCGCCGCGCGCCACGCTGCCGCCGCAGATGGTACCGGCGTAGCCGCGGAACGACTGGTCCGGGCGGTTCACCCATTGCACCGGCATGCGGAAGTCGGCGGCGCGGAAGCGCGCGACTTCTGCGGTCTCCAGCCGCTCCAGCAGGCTGCCGCCGTCGTACCAGGGCATGCGCGGCGAGCGGCTGCCGACGTTGTCGCCATTCAGGGCGGACACCGGCAGGCAATGCACGTGTTCGATGCCCAGGCTGCGGGCCAGCTCGCGATACTCGGCGGCGATCGCCTCGTGCACGTCCTGGCGGTAATCGACCAGATCCATCTTGTTGACCGCCAGCAGCACGTGGCGGATGCCGAGCAGGCCGCATATATAAGTGTGCCGGCGCGTCTGCGTCAGCACGCCCTTGCGCGCGTCGACCAGCACCACCGCCAGCTCCGCGTTGGAGGCGCCGGTGGCCATGTTGCGGGTGTACTGCTCGTGGCCCGGGCAGTCGGCCACGATGAAGCTGCGCCGCGCGGTGTGGAAATAGCGGTAGGCCACGTCGATGGTGATGCCCTGCTCGCGCTCGGCGTCCAGGCCATCGGTGAGCAGGGCGAAATCGAGCACGCCCTCGTCGGCATCGGCATGCAGCCGGCGGCTTTCACGCGCCAGCGCCGCCAGCTGGTCGTCCGGCAGCATGCCGGCGTCATACAGCAGGCGACCGAGCAGGGTGCTCTTGCCGTCGTCCACGCTGCCGCAGGTGATGAAGCGCAGCAGTCCCTTCTCCGGTGCGGCCATCAGAAGTAACCCTCCTGCTTCTTGTGCTCCATCGACGCGGAGGGATCGTGGTCGATCACCCGGCCCTGCCGCTCGGAGGTGCGCGAGGCGGCCATCTCGTCGATGATCTTCTGCAAGGTGTCGGCGGACGACTCCACCGCGCCGGTCAGCGGGTAGCAGCCCAGCGTGCGAAAGCGCACCTCGCGCATTCGCACGCTCTCGCCCTCGCGCAGGGTGAAGCGGTCGTCGTCGACCATGATCAGCGCGCCGTCGCGCTCCACCACCGGGCGGGGTTTGGCGAAGTACAGCGGCACCAGCGGGATGTTCTCGCGCTGGATGTACAGCCACACGTCCATCTCGGTCCAGTTGGACAGCGGAAACACGCGCACGCTCTCGCCCTGGCGCACGAAGGTGTTGTAGTTGCGCCACAGCTCCGGCCGCTGGTTCTTCGGGTCCCAGCGATGCTGCGCGTTGCGGAAGGAGAACACGCGCTCCTTCGCCCGCGACTTCTCCTCGTCGCGGCGCGCGCCGCCGATGGCGGCGTCGAAACCGTGCTGGTCCAGCGCCTGCTTCAGCGACTGGGTCTTCATCACGTCGGTATGCACGGCCGCGCCGTGGGTGAGCGGCGAGATGCCCTGGCGCACGCCATCCTGGTTGATGTGCACCAGCACCTCCACGTCACCCGCCGCAGCCACCTGCTCGCGGAACGCGATCATCTCGCGGAACTTCCAGGTGGTGTCGACGTGCAGCAGCGGCATCGGCGGCTTCGCCGGATAGAACGCCTTGCGCAACAGGTGCAGCAGCACCGAGGAATCCTTGCCGATCGAATACAGCATCACCGGATGACGGAACGCCGCCTGCACTTCGCGGAAGATGTGGATGCTTTCGGCCTCGAGATCGTCGAGATGGGAACGCGGTGCAGTAGCCGTCATGGGGTAGCGAACTCGGCAGCAGGCAGGGCTGAAACGACGTCGCCCGCCGGGCGAACGACATCCTGGAAACTCGCAGTATAGATCGCGCGAACGCCGGTCCCCTGACGAACGGCCAAAGGAGTTCGCATATCGACATGGCGTGCCGGCCATACCCCTGAGGTACAGCGCCCCTGCATTAGTTGTAGGGCGGGCACTGCCCGCCGGCCACGGACGGCAAATGGCGGGCAGTGCCCGCCCTACCCGCGCGTCATTCCAGCACCGGGTAGGCCGGCTCGGCATCCAGCGTTGCGGCGCAGGCGGCGGCCAGCTCCAGCAGGCGCAGGTCGGAGCCGCGCGGGCCGACCAATTGGAGGCCCACCGGCAGGCCATCGGAGAGCTTGCCCATCGGCAGGCTCACCGCCGGACAACCGGCGAGGCTGGCGAAGCTGGTGAGGTCGGCGGCTGAATCCGGAGCCGGGCCATCCAGCGGAAACGCGCCTTGCGGCGTGGTCGGCAGCACCAGCACGTCGACCTGGGCGAACAGCCGGCGCATCTTCAACGTGGCCGCGTCCAGCACGCGGTCGGCCGTGGCGTAATCCGCGGCGCTCTTGCCGGCGGCGTAGCCGAGCATGCGCCGGAAGCGGTCGGACACGGGATGCTTCGCGTCAGGCGAAAGATCCTCGGCGAACGTGCCGAGCATTTCCGCCTCCATCAGCAGCAAGCCGGCGCGGCGGGTGCGGGCGAAGTTCCAGTCGTCGAAGTCGACCGTGCGGCGGTCGCTCAGCGCGTGCGGCAACCGGGCCAGCGCGGACTCGAACAGCTCGACCACCTCCGGCTGCACGCCGACCGCCGCCAGATCCGGCAGCAGGCCCGCGCGCAGGTGGCCCGGGTCCCAGTCCGGCAACGCGAACGCCACGCGGCGGCGACGCGAGCGCGCATCGTCGGCGTCGTAACCGGCGAGCACCTGCAGCAGTACGGTGAGGTCCTCGACGCTGCGCGCCAGCAGGCCCACCGAATCGAGCCGACGCGCAGCCGGCACCAGGCCGCGGGCGGAGATCTCGCCGTGCGTGGGCTTCAGCCCGTAGATACCGCAGTAACTCGCCGGGATGCGGATGGAGCCGAGGCTGTCCGAACCCACCGCCGCCACCGCCAGGCCCGCGGCCACCGCCGCGGCAGCGCCGCCGGAAGAGCCGCCCGCACTGTAGCCATGGCGATGCGGGTTGTGCGTGGCGCCGAAATGCGGGTTGTCGGTGGCCGCGCCCAGCGCGCCCTCGTCCATGTTGGTCTTGCCGATCACCACCGCGCCGGACGCGCGCAACCGTGCCACCACGTGGGCATCGTTCGCCGCCGGCTTGCGCCGCCCGGGCAGGCCGGCGCGAGTCGGCCAGCCGGCCATGTCGAGGTTGTCCTTCAGCGCCAGCGGGATGCCGTCGAGCCGGCCGATCACGCCGTCGCGGCGACGCCGATCGGCCATGTGCGCCTGTTCCTGCATCAGCCCGGGGCGCTGGTCGACGTAGCAGTTGAGCCGGGGATCGAGCCGCTCGATGGCCTGCTGGTAGACATCGGCCAGGGCTTCCGGCCGTACCCTGCCCGTGGCGAGCCAGTGCAGCAGTTGGCACAGCGATGCGCGGCGCAGGTCGATATCGGCGATCGGCGGCATCGAATTCATGAACTCTCCTAGGAGCGTGGGTGGTAGAAACTTCCGAGGCGAAAAAGTGGATGCGCAAGGACGGATTTTCGACGGTTCGCGGGCCCAGGGTGGTTCCATGGGTCAAGAACCGGCGGAAATACGGACCACGCAGCCGCTTTTGCAGCCCGGAAGATTTCTGCCACCCACGCTCCTTGGCAATACGGTTGCGATTATCACCGCCCGACCCGCGACGATTGCAAGCGGTGGCGCAGCACGCGTTGCCCTGCATGGCCCGAACCCGGACAATGCGGCAGGGTATCGTGCGTCGATGACGCATCGAAGACGCCACCCTTTCCCGCACTGCAGGAGTTCGCCATGAGCGAGCGCGAAACCATGGAATACGACGTCGTCGTGGTCGGTGCCGGCCCTGCCGGCCTGGCATTCGCGATCCGCCTGAAGCAGCTGAAGCCGGACACGAGCGTGTGCGTGATCGAGAAGTCATCGACCATCGGCGCGCAGATCCTCTCCGGCGCGGTGATCGAGCCGCAGCCGCTGGATGCCCTGCTGCCCGGCTGGCGCGACAACCCGCCGCCGATCTGCGTGCCGGCCGGCAAGGACGAGTTCTGGCTGCTGTCGAAAACCGGCGGCACCCGGCTGCCGGTGCCGCCCGGCATGCGCAACCACGGCAACTTCATCGTCTCGCTGGGCGCGCTGTGCGCGTGGCTGGCCCCGCAGGCCGAGGCGCTGGGCGTGGACGTGTTCCCCGACTTCGCTGCCGCCGACAACATCTACAACGAGGACGGTTCCGTCGCCGGCGTGCGCATCGGCGATATGGGCGTGGCGAAGGACGGCACGCACAAGCCCGGCTACACCGAGGGCATCGACATCAAGGCCAAGCTCACCGTGCTGGCCGAAGGCGCCCGCGGCAGCCTTACCAAGCAGCTGGTCAAGCGCTTCGGGCTCGATGCCGGCAGCGATCCGCAGGGCTATTCGATCGGCATCAAGGAGCTGTGGCAGCTACCCGCCGGGCGCGTCACGCCCGGCAAGATCGTGCACAGCATCGGCTGGCCCGCCGACACGCATACCTATGGCGGCAGCTTCCTCTACCACCTGGACAAGGACCGCATCGCGCTGGGCTACATCAGCGGCCTCGACTACAGCGACCCGAAGTACCAGCCGTGGGAAGCGTTCCAGCAATGGAAGAACCACCCGAGCGTGAAATCGCTGCTGGAAGGCGGCACCATCCTCTCGGCCGGTGCGCGCGCCATCGTCACCGGCGGCTGGCAGTCGCTGCCGAAGTGCGAGATGCCGGGCGCCATCCTGATCGGCGACACCGCCGGCCTGCTCAACGTGCCGAAGATCAAGGGTACCCACCAGGCGCTGAAGAGCGGCATGCTGGCCGCCGAACACCTCGCCGCCAGCGGTCTCCACGCCACCGGCTTCGACGCGAAACTGCGCGACTCCGAGGTGATGGCCGAGCTGAAGAAAGTGCGCAACGTCAAGCCCGGCTTCAAGAAGGGCCTGTGGCTCGGCCTGCTCAACGCCGCCTGGGAAACCGTCACCGCCGGCCTGTCGCCGTGGACGCTGAAGAACAAGGCCGACTGGTCCACCCTGCACAAGCTCGGCGAATGCGAAGAGCCGAAGCGCGACTACGTGCAGCGCACGCTGCCGCCGCGTGACCGCCTCGCCGGCGTCTACTTCGCGGCCACCGAACACGACGAGGATCAACCGATCCATCTGCACGTGGCCGACACCGACATCTGCGCCACGCGCTGCGTGGAGGAATACGACAACCCCTGCACCCGCTTCTGTCCCGCCAACGTCTACGAGATGGTGGCCGACGAAACCCAGCCACACGGCAAGCGCCTGCAGATCAACTCCGCCAACTGCGTGCACTGCAAGACCTGCGACATCAAGGACCCGTACGAGATCATCACCTGGGTCACGCCGGAGGGCGGCTCGGGGCCGAATTACCAGAACCTGTAGGTGCGGACCCGGGGGTAATCCGGTCGCACCCGATCAGAAGAGCCGGCGGGCAGTGCCCGCCCTACGGCGATCACGATATAAGGCCGCGCGACAATCGTAGGGCGGGCACGGCCCGCCGCTCTTGTCTCGACATTCGATCAAGAGCCGACAACACACGGGATCAGCCAGGAAGGTCGGCCGGTGCTTCGCCTTGACGACCGCGCATGCCGTCGACCAAGCCGCGCAGCATGCAATGCAGGTTGCGCCGACGCGGTCCGATCAACACGCCGAAAAGAAACAGCTTGACCAGCACCCGCGGCACGTCCTGCGCGACCCACGCGCGCGGCGTGTGCGCCATCCGGTACAGCCGCACCCGGTTGCGCATCATGTAGTACAGGCGCAACGGCCCGTGCACCACCACCTGACCCAGCCCGAGCGGCAAGACACGGCGGGTGTCGCCGAGCCGATGGCGCATGGTCGCCGCGCACACGCCGTGCAGCGCATAGCCCCGCGCGCGCGCGCGGAAGCTCCATTCCAGATCGACGTTGTCGATGAACAGGCCCGCATCCATCGCGCCGATCCGGTCGAACACGGCCAGCGGAATCAGCGTGCCCGAGCTGATCAGGAAATCGCAGGCGATGGTTGGCGTCGAACCATCGCACCACAGCTTGCGATTGAACGGAAACCCGATGCGCACGAACGGCGCGGCGCGACGCTCGCGCATGTCGTGGAAGCGCGGCCCCACCGCCGCCACCGGGCCGGCCAGCGACAGCTCCTGCAACGCGCGCAGCAGCGCGACCACCATCCCTTCAGCCGGCTCGCTGTCCTGATCCAGCAGCAAGATGTGGCGATAACCGCGCTCGCGCGCCCACGCGATGCCGACGTTCTGCGCCGCGGCGAGACCGAGGTTGCGCGACTGGCTCAGCATCGCGCCACCTTGCGCAGACAAACGCCGGCCCAGCACCTGGTTCCAGTCCCCATCACTGGCATTGTCGACCAGCACCACCGCACCGACCTGCGGCATAACCGCGTCTACCAGTCGCACCATCGCGTCCGGTTCAGGGCGATAGCTCACCACCACCGCGCACACGTCGTTGACGGGAACATCAGTCATGGCGCAGCAGATCCCGCAGCACCGATCGGATGCCGGTGCCGTAACGACGATAAAAACCGCCGCGCGCCTCGCGCAGCACAGGCGACCACCGACGCCGGCGCGGCAAGCGGCCGATCGCCACCCGCCGCTCGAAGTGGGTTCGCTTGTCCCGCACCTGCTCGGCACGATCGCGAGCGCCGTGAAACCCCGCCTGGACGAAGAAGTCCTCCAACCGCCGCAGGCGCTCCGCCTCATCGGCCAGCAAGCGCCCGCGCGGCAACAGCAGATCCCGCCACTTCATCGCCAGGGTGCGCTTGCGCATGCCGATCTGGTTGGCGCCGTGCTGGCGGTAGTCGATCAAGGGCAGATCCATGGAATCGACCCGGCCGACCGCGGCAGCCACCGCCGCCAGCCACTCGTCATGAATCCAGCCGGGGGCCACGGGCAGCGCCGTTGCCACCAGATCGCGCCGCAGTGCGGCCGTCGCGCCGGTCACGAAGCTGCGGCGCAGGACCACGTCGAACGCGTGCCCGCCGTGGATGGCTTCCCGTTCCTGCGCCGTCATCTGCAACGCCTCGAACAGCGAGCAGCTCAGCGAATGGCCCCCGGCATCCACCAGCCGCGCATCGCCATGCAGCAGAAGCAATGACGGGTCTTGCTCGAAACGTTCGGCCATCAGCGCCAGCTTGTCGGCCCGCCACACATCGTCCTGGTCGCACAGGAACAGCACATCGCCCTGCGCCGCACGCAGTCCCGCCGAGAAATTATCAACGTAACCGAGGTTCTCCCGGTGGCACAAAAGCTGCACCTCGATGCCGGCATCCCGCGCCCGCGCCGCGAACGCCTGCAGCATGCCCACGCTGGCATCGGTCGAACCATCGTCGCCGATCACGATCTCGTCGGGCCGGCGCGTTTGCGCCAACAGGCTGTCCAGCTGCGGTTGCAGGTAGACATCGCCGTTGTAGGTGCAAAGCACGATGGAAAGTCGCAGTCGCGTCATGGTCGCTCATTGGCGCGGAAAGCCAGGCGGACAGCGAAAGCGATGCCGCGTTGCGAGCACCTTCATTGCCGGCAGGCCCACAGCCCGGGGGTACATGCATTCTATAGTGTCGATACGCCGCGATCTTTCATGGGCCTCGCCCGGTTCCACGGGCGGGCTGCGTGGTTCACGGGACAAGGCATCACCCGCCCACTCCGTACGCTGCCGCATGGATAGCCCGGACAGGTTAGAATGCCGGACTGAACCATCGCGCCCTGCATCTCGGCGCTCTGCAATTCAAAAGGAACAGCAGATGAAGATTCTGGTCGGCTACAAGCGCGTCGTTGATTACAACGTACGCATCCAGGTCAAGCCCGACGGCAGCGGCGTGGTCACCGACGGCGTGAAGCTCTCGGCCAACCCGTTCGACGACATCGCGCTGGAAGAGGCGCTGCGACTGCGCGAGAAAGGCGTCGCCGACGAGGTGATCGTGGTCGGCATCGGCCCGGCCGACCTCACCGCCCACCTGCGCAACGGCCTGGCGATGGGTGCCAATCGCGCCATCCACGTGACCACCGCCGATGCCGTGCAGCCGCTGACCGCCGCCCGCGTGTTCCTGAAGCTGGTCGAGAAGGAACAGCCGGGCCTGGTGATCCTGGGCAAGCAGGCGATCGACGACGACGCCAACCAGACCGGCCAGATGCTGGCCGCGCTGTGGGATCGCCCGCAGGCCACCTTCGCCAGCCAGGTCGAGATCGCCGATGGCAAGGCCACGGTGACGCGCGAAGTGGACGCTGGCCTGGAAGTGATCGAGGCCGAGCTTCCCGCGGTGATCACCACCGACCTGCGTCTCAACGAGCCGCGCTTCATCAAGCTGCCCGACATCATGAAGGCCAAGAGCAAGCCGATCGACACGATCGAGTTCGGCTCGCTCGGCGTCGAGGCGCACGACCACCTCAAGACCACCCACCATGCCGCGCCGGCCAAGCGCAGCAAGGGCGTGATGGTGAAGGACGCGGCCGAACTGGTCGCCGCGCTGAAGCAGAAGGGCCTGCTCTGATCCTTCCATCCTTACCCATGAACATCGTACTTTCACATGTCGTCATTCCCGCAAAAGCGGGAATCCATTTCCACACATCTTCAAGACACTGGATTCCCGCTTTCGCGGGAATGACGGCATGAAGGCACGTTCGACGCACTGCCAAAGGTAACCATCATGAGCAAGATCCTCGTCATCGCCGAACACCTCGGCGGCAAACTGAACTCATCCACCGCGCGTGCCATGAGTGCCGCCGTCGCCGTGAAAGGCGAAGCGATCGACGTGCTGGTGCTGTCCGATGCACCCGACGCGATCGCCGCCGAGGCCGCGAAGATCGACGGCGTGAGCCGCGTGCTCACCGTCGCCAAGCCCGAGAACGCGCACCCGCTGGCCGCCGTGCTGGCGCCGCAGATCGCCAGGGCCGCCGCCGGCTACAGCCATGTATTCGTGCCATCCACCACGTTCGGCAAGGACGTCGCCCCGCGCGTTGCCGCCCTGCTCGGCGTGGCCCAGGTCAGCGACGTGATGAGCGTCGAGGCCGCACACACCTTCAAGCGCCCGATCTACGCCGGCAACGCGATCATCACGGTCGAAGCCGATCCCGCCCACACCGTCGTGGCCACCATCCGCTCGGCTTCGTGGCCGGCCGCCGCCACCGGTGCGAACAATGCACCGGTCGAGGTACTGGCCATCGACGCAACTTTGCCCACGCACACCCGCTTCGTCGAACTGAAGCAGGGCAGCAGCGATCGCCCCGACCTGCAGAGCGCCAGCAAGGTCGTCTCCGGCGGTCGCGGTGTCGGCTCGAAGGAAAACTTCGACATCATCTTCAAGTTCGCGGACAAGATCGGTGCCGCCGTCGGTGCATCGCGCGCCGCAGTGGATGCCGGCTACGTACCGAGCGACCTGCAGGTCGGCCAGACCGGCAAGATCATCGCGCCCGAGCTGTACATGGCGATCGGCATCTCCGGCGCCATCCAGCACCTCACCGGCATCAAGGACGCCGGCACCATCGTGGCGATCAACAAGGATGCCGAGGCACCGATCTTCGAGATCGCCGACTTCGGTTTGGTGGGTGATCTGTTCAAGATTCTGCCGGAGCTCGAGGCTGCAATCGGCTGATGACCGACCCAAGGCTTGTTCCGGACGCTTTGGCGAGCGCCGCCCCCGTGCAGGAAATTCAACCTGCGCGGCGGCGGTGGTGGTTGTTTTGCGCCTGCCTGCTCCTGGCGGCATATGCGTTGATGATGATCGTCCCCTCATTTCAGGCCCCGGACGAGTTTGATCACGTCCGGCGCGCTTTTCAGCTAAGCGACGGAGACTTTCTGCTGCGATCGGTGGACGGTTTGCCCTCAGGTGGTCACGAAGATCCGGCCCTCGAAACATACATGGTCGGCTTCTCTGCCCTTCCGCATCATCCCGAAGTCCGTATGGATGACGCTTCTCGCATCGCCCTCGAGAGCTTGCACTGGGGGCAACAGCCGCGCGTTTTTCAGGCGGTACCTTCCACGGCAAACTACTTTCCAGCGGTATACCTGCCACAAGCGGCGGGTATGGCGGCGGGCCGTGCAATGAATCTGTCCGTCGGCCAAACGTATCGTCTGGCGAGGTGGTGCGCGCTGTTGGCTGCCATCGCGCTGTTGATGGTCGCTTGCCGCGTGCATGCACCGCCGCCGCTGGCCGCCGGCATTTTTGCGTTGCCCATGTCGCTTTTTCTTCTATCCTCGGCGGCACCGGATGGCGTCCTGATGGCCATTGCAATGCTGGGGCTTTCAGCTTTCGCACGGCTGGCAGTCGAGCGCGATGCGGCGCCGCGGCATCTTGCCGCACTGCTGCTGATCTGCATATTTCTGTTGGTGACATCCAGTCCCGGGCTGCTGCCCATGTTTGTGTTTCCACTCGCCGTGGCGCTCGGATCGAGATTCCGCTGGCAGCGCACGGCGATGGCCACCGTGGTCATGCTGCTTGCCATGGCATGGATCGGATTCATGCTACGAACAACGGTTTATTCGCCGGGCGCGGACCAGCCAGGCGATCTGCCGCGATTGACGTTCTTCCTGATGCATCCGTGGACGTTTTTGCACGGGCTACGCGAAACCGTGCTTGCAGGCGGGCACGTGCAGTTCTATGCGATGTCTTTTCTTGGCGTCTTTGGGTGGCTCGACACATTCCTGCCCGCTTACGCGTACCGCGCGCTGCTGCTGTTGCTGATCGTGCTGGCTGGATGCTCATTCGTGGCACCCGCCAACCGGGCGTCCCTAATTGCACGATGGCTGCTGCTTGGCTGCGCCGCCCTGTCGACGCTGCTGACCTTTCTGGCGCCACCGGGCCACTGGCTGCAACCGGGCACCGACGTGGCTGCCAACATCCAGGGGCGCTACTTCCTCGTGCCGGCCTTGATGGTCACCTACGCGCTCTCCCTCGGTGGCGCATTCGTTCGCCCGATCCGCCTGCGGTTTGCCCTGCTCTTCCTGGTACTCCTGCTGGTCGTTTCGACGAGCGCGACTACATACAGCCTGGTCAGTCGCTTTCACTTGGCCCCAGAAAGCAGCCACGGCCTACCTGACGGACGTCCATGAACTTCATGCGCTGCATAAACCGCGCAGCTGATTGGCGGCGGGCACCCATCTATTGGGGTTTGATGGCCATCACCGTCCTGCTGGGCCTGCTTTATGTAGGCAAGGCGTGGACCCCCTCCTCCTATGCCATCACCCTGAATGTCCTGGGCGTGGACGCACCGGGCCCGACCTTCGGGCAGCCTCGCGATACGCGCTCGGACGAGTTTTTCGTGCAGACGCCCCATTTCCAGACCGCCGTTCTCAGCGGACTCGCCGATACCGACAGGATAAGCCCGTACGACGAGAGCCTGCGCAATTTCATGGCCTTTCCCACCAAGGACTGGTCCATCGTCTTCAAGCCGGCGCTATGGGGCTTTATCGTCCTGCCGGCGGCTTACGCGTACTCGCTGTATTTCTTCGTTCTCGCTGCAGCGTGTTTATGGGGCTGGCTGCTGGTTCTGCGCTTCGCCGGAGCACCGCTGGCGATCGCGCTGTGTGGCACGATCCTGCTGACGTTCTCGCAAATGCTGCAGGTATGGTGGACCACCAACGCCCCGACCTTCGCATTTGCGCCCTGGGTGGCGATTGCCTTTCTCGCCCCCCGGCTGGAAAGGACTCGCTTCGTGGCCGTATTCGTCGCGATGGTCATCTGGCTTTTCGCGTTGTTGTATCCCCCGTTCATCTACGCTGAAGCCGTCGCCATCGCGGCCATCATCGCGGCATTCCGCCCGGATGCCTTGCGCTGGCGCGCGCTACTGGTCAGCGGCCTGGCGGCGGCGCTCGCTGCCGCCATCGTGTACCTGTATCTGCACGACACCATCGAAGTCATGCGGCAATCGGTCTATCCGGGCAAGCGTTCGCTTGACGGGGGAACCTTGCCCTGGTCGCAGGCCGCAGCCACCATCCTGCCCTACGTGAACATCATCGGCTTCGACCCCACACTCCTTGCGCCGGAGACGCGCAATGCCTGTGAAACCGGTGTCGTGGGCAGCTACCTGGCCTTGTTGCTGGCATGCTTCGTGGAACCTTCGTCCTTCGTGGAGAACGTCCGCGCCCATCGCGCGCGCTGGCTGCTGCTGGCGGCCAGCCTGTGCGGCATGGCCAGCTGGATGCTGCTGCCCATCCCGCACACCATCGGCCATCTACTTCTGCTGGACATGGTGCCGCCGGCGCGCCTGCTGCTCGGCTTCGGCCTGCTGTTTCACATGACGCTATTGCTCGTGGCGCCGTCGCTCCGCTACAGGATGACCATAAGACGCGCGGTGATATTTTTCATCATCGTCGCCGGCGTACTCATCGTCCGCAAGGGAGGACTGCCCGGGTCGGAACTTAGACAGTCATGGTTTGACGGGGTCATTTTCATCTGCCTGCCGATAGCCGTAGTGGTGGCGTTGTGGCTACGGCTGCGCACGCGACGTTCGGGCGTCGAAGCAATTCCGCTGGTCGCTGCCGCCGCAGCCTGCAACTTGCTGACCTTCGGCACCTTCAATCCGATCCAGTCGGCCCTCCCGATTTTCGCCGCGCACACGCAAGGCATCGTCCAGGATCTGAAAGCGCTGGAACATTGGGATGACCGTGGGCTGGTCGTCCTTAACGCGTGGCGCGGCTCGGCGCTTACCGGACTGGGCATCCGTGCCGTGAACGATACGCTGATGTCGCCGCAGCTAGCCTACTTCCGCAGGGAGTTTCCACAGCTTGACGCGGCGACACGCGATCGCGTGTTCAACCGCTTTGGCCACATCACTCCCAGGTTCATCCCGGCACCGAACGCCGCCGGCGACCAGATCTTCGTTCCCATACAGCATTACGCGCAGAACCGGCGCTTGTTGCGCGACGATCTTGCCAGTACGCAAGGAAACGCCGGGAACATTTCGTCCTACTCCGTCATTCGCGATCCGGACAACGGCTACGACATTGAAGTTGTCGGATGGGCACCGTGGCACGGTGTGGACCCTTCCCAGCGCATGCTGTTTCGCGGCGACGCCCATCCGGTCGGCGTCATCCGTGAGCCACGCCTGGACGTGGCCGAGGCGCTGAATGACCCGACGCTGCGGGTCGCCGGTTTCCGGGCGTACTTCACCAAGGCGGACGGCAGCTTCCCCGCACTGCAACTGCGCACTCGCGAGGGCGAGCGAACCACGCAAATCCCCGGGCTGCTTGGCTTGGCGATCGACCCCTCGGCACATGGCGATCCGACGAACGCCGGTGAAGTCTCCGGCGCGCTGGATTCCTGGGATTTCGACGAGCAGAACAGGACACTGACCGTGCAGGGCTGGATGCATGTCAATCCCGAAGCCACCTCGTCAATCGTCGTGGGTCTGGCCGGCGTCACAGCCGCTTCGATCGAGCGCGTCGAGCGTCCGGACGTCGCTGCCGTCTTCGGTGAAGCGTGGCGGCATGCAGGTTTCAAGTTGGTGGTTTCGCTATCGTCGGGCAGCAAACCCGACGAGGATCGTACCTGCATCATCGCCAGTGGACTGGATGGAGTTCGTCTTCCGCTGGCCGCACCGGGTCGTCCTTCGGGGTGCTCAGCCACCGTGTCGCCGCGGCTTTTGCCCTGACAAGATCATGAAAATGCCATGTCGAACGCAACCTCAAACGCACCAACACGCGAGGAAACGATGCGCGTAGCCGTTGTCATCCCAAGCTACAAGGTGACCCGCCATATCCTGTCGGTGATTGCCGCGATAGACACCTGCGTCGACACCATCTACGTGGTGGACGACATGTGTCCCGATGGCAGCGGCGCGCTGGTTGAGCGTGAATGCAGCGATCCGCGGGTCAAGGTGATTTTCCACCCGCAGAACGCCGGCGTCGGAGGCGCCGTCATGACCGGTTACGCTCATGCCCTGGCTGACGGCCTGGATATCGTGGTGAAGATAGACGGCGACGGCCAGATGGATCCTGCTTTGCTCGGCGATTTCATCGCGCCGATCCTGCGCGGCGAAGCGGACTACACCAAGGGCAACCGGTTCCACGACCTTCGCAACGTGTCGCGGATGCCAAAGGCAAGGATTTTCGGCAATGCGGCCTTGTCGTTCCTGACCAAGCTTTCCAGCGGCTACTGGAACCTGTTTGACCCTACCAACGGCTACACCGCGATCCATCGTGACGCGTTGAGGCTGCTGGATACTTCTGCACTCAGTCAGCGCTATTTTTTCGAGACGGACGTGTTGTTCCGCCTGAACCTCATTCGCGCTGTCGTGGTCGACGTGCCGATGGACGCGAAGTACGAGGACGAGGTCAGCAATCTCAAAATATCGAAGATATTCTTCGAGTTCCTTGGCAAGCACGCCCGAAATTTCTGCAAGCGGATCTTCTACAACTATTTCCTCCGCGACATGTCCGCTGCGTCGCTTGAGCTCCTGCTGGGATCGCTGTTTTTTACCTTTGGCGCCGTTTTCAGCGGTTACCACTGGCTGCACTCGGCGAGCCGCAACACCAGCACGCCGACGGGAACCATCGTCATCGGCATGGTGGCGATTCTCACCGGTATCCAGTTGCTGCTGGCATTCGTCAACTACGACGTGGGTTCGGTTCCACGCCGCGTGTTGCAGAAGCAACGTGCCGGAAGCTGATCAGGTGCCTGTCCGCCTCGCACCGGTGCATCGGCAACTGGCACTGTACGTCGTCTTTGGCGTGACGCAGCTGCTGATCGACTGGGCCACCTTCCTTCTGCTTGTGCATGCAGGATTGTCGGTGCTGATGGCCAACCCCGCGTCGCGCACGTTCGCGGCGGTGATTGGCTATCTGCTCAATGGCTCGATGACATTTCGCGGCACGGACGGCAAGCGGCACCTGAACGTCGGAAGTTTCCTGCGCTTCGTTGCACTTTTCGTGGCACTCACTGCGGCCAGCACGCTCCTGGTCGACGCCGGCGCACAGCTGTTCGGGACGCGGTGGCTGGCGATCGTCAAGATGCTGGTTGAAGGCGGACTGGCGGTGATCAGCTTCCTCGCGCAGAAAATCTGGGTCTACCGCCATCGCCATCACTGATGGATGACGCTCAGAGAGACTCTCCCTCGATCCCCGGCACGCGAATCAGGGATTCCAGCGAGCACAGTCGCGCAGCCACGCCCGCCGCGAACTCGCCCGCCATGTCGCGGGCGTGCGCCGCGGAAGCGACCCTGCGCCGCGACGCCGGGTCGCCGACCAGACGATCAAGCACGTCGAACCAGCGGTCGGGATCGTCAGGCACCAGGAACCCGTCGACACCATCGCGAACCGTGTCATGGTACGGCGCAATATCCGACACGACAGGGACCGCCCCAAGGGCAGCATAGTCAAGCACCTTGATCTCGCTCTTGCAGCGATTGAAGGCACTTGCCCTCAGCGGAGACAGCCCGATATCAAACGGCGGCTGCTGCGCCATCCATGTCACAAAGGCCGGGTAGGAAGCACCCACCACTGCCGATGGCGCCAACGAGTTGAGGTAGCCTTCGTCATCATCGTTGGCACGCACACCCACCAGCATGATGTCGATGGCGGCACCGTAGCGCTTTTTCAGTGCGCGCAGCGCCGGCTCGATCAGGGCGAAGTCCTCGTCGTGCGTACGCGTACCCATGTAAACAATGCGAACGGCGTTCCCTCGGGCGGACTCCCGCAGGGCGCCCAAGGCCGGGCGCCACAAGGCCGGATCGAGTTGATTGCGCTGCACCTGGACGTCGCGTGCCCCGACCTCACGCAGGCGCTGGGCCAGCACGGGCGTGGACGCCCATATCTCGTCAGCTCGATCGACGAACGTGTGGACGATATCCAGCAGCGGCTGATACTTGCCGCCCTCAGCGCGCGGGTTCAGATCGTAGAGGTTATCGTCCAGGTCATAGACCAGGGGAATGCCGAGTCGATGCGCATGGTCGCAGAGCGCATTCGCCTCGGCCAGGGTTGCCACCGGCACGCGATGCGTCACCAACACATCCGCCTCGTGAAGATCCACCTCTGCCGCCGTTATGTAACGCACCGAGATGTGTCCTTCGGCTTGCATGGCATCCAGGAAGGGCACCAGGCGTATGTGCGCGCACGGGCTGGGCACGTCGCCCTGGCTTTCGAGTATGGCAAGCACCCGCGGCGGGGCCACCGGCGGAACCGGCCGGCAGAGATTCGTGGTCAAAGCGTAGCCTGTCGCCGGCTCGACCACCGCGTCGCCGTCAACGCTGGTGACCGTCGCTTCGGCGGCATCCACGCCGGTCACGAAATGGCGTGCACGCAAGTCGACAAGTCGCTCGGCCAAGGCCTTGCCATTGATTGCCGCGTCGAAGACGAAGGACCACGGCCGGCCATGGATACGCTCGGAAAACGCGCCTACGTCAGGCACCAAAACCGGCAGCCCGGCCTCGAATGCTGCGCTGAGTGTGTAGCTGTAGGTTTCAGGCCATTGCGATGCGAAAAGGACCAGATCCGGCTGCTCGCTGGTCAGCAAGCGCTGAAGCTCGGACTCCTTGTAGCGGCCCGAGCTCCGAATGGCGGCCACGACCGGGGGCGGCAATTCACCGGCTGGATCACCGATGACCACGAACTCCAAGGGCAGGCCCTGGGCGCGGGCGTACATGGCCGCCTCGATCACCAGAGCGCGGCCCTTGTGGGGGGCGAGCACGCCGAGAATCGCGACGCGCATGACACTCGCAGCCGCCAGTTGACGCGTTGGCGACGCCGCGTGCCAACGCTCCGGCACGCTCTCATGTCGAATGGCCAGCACGTTCGCATCGGGCGCATAACGCCGGATGCGCCGCAGCGTGTCGATACTAGGCGTGACAACCCGCGCGGCGTCGCGCAACACCCAGGAATGACGATGTCGCCACGAGCGGATGTCGCGCGCGTCCATTCTGGGGTTGGCCAGAATGCAGGCATTGCAGCCCGCTTCCGCGGGCTCGCCGCAGTAGTGGACGGCGTCGCGGGTCAGGTTGATCTGAGGGCAAACGGCAAAATAGTCGTGGACGGTGAACTCGAACGGAATCTTCGAACGACCGATCGCGGCAGCCAGCTCAGGCCCAAAGCCAAACAGGTGATGGATATGGATGCGGCTGATCGGAAACGCGCCGAAGAGTTGCAGCAGGCCGTTCTCGTCGGTGGCATCAACATTTACCAGGAAGGCGTGCTCGTCGCCGATGGCCTGCAGCGCCACACCCGCGCTGGAAAACGTCCCGGACGGGCGCAACACCAATACCTGAGCCTCTGCTGCATAGCGGGCGGCCAGTTCCTGCACGTGACGCTCAGTGCCGCCGCCCAGGCTGTGCGTCACCATCAGGATCGTGGGACGTTCGCTGCCCTGCCAGAGTTGGGCAGTGATGGCGGCACGGAAGGCGCGCGCCGGATCTTCGGCGATGTGCGCCGCCACCTCCAGCAGATAACGGGGATGCTTGGACAACAGCACCTCCATGCCGCGCGCCTTGCCCGCGGAGCTGTCACAGGCGAAGCTGACCTCACCGGCATGGAAGACGAACGTGTCCAGCGCAAGGATGTTCTCCCACCCACCTTCGGCGGCGCGCATGCAAAAGTCGTTTTCCTCGCCATAGCCCTTGCCGAAGGCCTCGGCATCGAACAGGCCCAATACGTTGAGAGCGGCGCGACGTATGAGCATGCAAAAGCCCACGCCTGTGGGAACCCGAACGTAGCGACCCCGATTGGCCGCCGCGCACGCCTTGTCCATGCGATCCAGCGTCACGCCCGCCGGCAGCTTGCGCCGCCCCGCGAAATCCGGATAGCTGCAGATGGTGGCGTTGTTGGACAGGGGAGTGACGGTGGCCACGCGATCGCGCGCATAAGCCTGCACCATCATGCGGTCCAGCCAGTCATTCGCCACTTCAGCATCGCTGTTCAGAAGCACCACGTCGTTGGCGTCCGATAGCGCCATGGCCCGGTTCACCGTGCCCACAAAGCCGAGGTTCTCCGCATTGGTCAGCAACAGGAACCCAAGGCACCGCGAGGCTTCCTCCAGGTAGTCGTACATCGCCGGTTCCGGCGAGCAGTCATTGATGACGATGAGTCGAAACGGCGTCTGGCATGTCGCCCCATGAACGCTTTCGATGCAACGGGAGGTTTCATCGACCCCGCGGTACACCGGTACGATGACGTCCACCACGGGCACGTCGCCGGGAAGAACCGCAGTCACCGTCGATGGCATCAATTCTTCCACGCGATGCCTGCGCACCGGCTGTGCGCGCTGCTCGGCGGAGCCGTTGCGAAGAAAGTGCTGAAGCGGGTCGATGCCGGCCCGAGCAATGTCGGGATGTTCGTCGAGATACCGTTCGGCATCGAAGTTGGGACCTGGCTGATACCCTTTTCTCCAACCCTCGGTCACGTAGTGCTCCAGCGGGTTGCGCCCCGCCAATGCCACTTCCGGATACCGTGACAGATACCAGGCGCTGCTGAAATACGGATTGGGGTCACGTCCCTCGTAGGCACCCGATTCCATGTAATGCACCAATGGATTGATGCCAGCCTCGGCCACGTCGGTGTATTCGGAAAGATAGAAAAGGGTGGAAAACAATGCCGATGGATCGCGACGCTCGGCCCAACCATAGTGAAGGAAGTGCGCCAATGGGTTCGTTCCGCATGCGGCCACGTCCGGATAAGCCGATAGATACCAGGCAGAATCGAACAAGGCCGTCGGGCGGCGCCCCTCACTGGCGCCATAGCGCACGTAATGAGCCAGTGCGTTCAGACGCGTCGCGGCTACGTCTGTTGCGTTGGTCAGATACCAGGCCGTGTCGAAAAGGGAATTGGGCCAGTAACCCAGCCGATGACCAATTCCCATGAAATGGGCAAGCGGATCCATGGATGAAGGTATCAGCCGGCCGTATCGCGCAACGTAGTAATCCACATCGAAGCACCCGCTGGCGCCAACCGCCTGCGTGTCCTGCGCTTTGGAGCGAAGCAAACTCATGCCAAGGTGTGCCAGCGCCAATGCGCGCCAGCCGACGTTTCCCAGCGTGAAATACATTGCGCGAACGGCCCGCGAGCGCGCGCCCCGCGCCCGCAACACCATCAGCAGCCTGGCGGCGCGCTGCCGCCAGGCCGTAATCATCCATTTCACTTGGTCATCTCCCCTTCCGCCCCCGATTTGTCGGGTGCGTTCATTGCGGTCTGAAGCGGGCGCCTCAGCGAACTCAGTACTGTGAGCAGATCGTTTTTCATGTCCTGCCATGCGGGCTCATTCGGGCTCGACGAGCCGTCAATCCAGGCCAGCACCTGCTCGATGCTTGCCATCAGTCCGCTCACGTCATGTATCCCTATACACCCCAGCCTGTCGCCCAGTCGATTCAGCCTGTCACGCAAGTCTGCAATACCGAAGATCGACTCGCGCTGACCATCGCTGGTATGAAAGCCCACCTCAAACGCGCCCGACCGAGTTCCGCCGGCTTCAACGTCGGCGAACAGGTCACCGACGGCAAGCTCCAGGAAGGGATCGTCTCCACTGGCCAGCACCGTGATCGGAACGTCGCCGAACTCGGAGAACAACCGCTCGCCGCAACCAATGACCCGACGGCCCAGATCGGACAACCGAGCCAGCGGGCGATTTGGGGAGAGCACCTCATCCGCACCGACGGAGCCCCAACTGGAAGACGTGAATACGTACGTTCCTCCAACCGAAGCGGGATCGAAGCGCAGCGCAACTGGACGCACGCCAGTGGGGAGCCTGAATCGAGCCAGCCGGCCCTCTCCCTCGCGTGCTGCCACGCAGGCAATCACCCTCTCTTCGGAAAAGGCCTCCCCTTCTGCCCGATAGTAAAGTTTGGACACGGCATGTTGTGCGGCGCTGGTTCGACGATGCTGTTGCACCAGTGTACTGACCAGACCCGAGTCCCGCACGAAGGATCGCACGGCGTCACTGCCGTTGATCATCGGTGCGGGCGACCGGGCATGATGCTGTACGTGACGCGCCATGATCTCCTGCTCGGACGGATTGCCGAGGCGAAAACGGATGTAATCCGCGTCGAACACCTCATCAAAGGGCACCAGGTAGCCAAAGAGGTAGAACATCAGGCGCTTCAGGCGTTCGCGACCGTCAGTGGCGTCGACGATGAAGGCGTAGGAACTGTCGCCGAACGCCTCGACCGGAACGTCAAACAGCAGGGCTTCGAGCCCTACGCTCGAATTGATGGTCAACACGCGTGCACAGCGCTGGACGAATGCCGCGCTGTTCGGCGATGTATCGATCGCCACGGCCTGGTCAGTCAGCTCAAACCGGCTGCCTGGATGCGTTCGCACCAGGATGTCACCGCTTCCCACCTCGTACAACGCCCGTGCCAACAGCGCGGTGTTGTCGAATCCGTTACCGAAACAAAGCAGGTTGGAATCGTCTTCCACCTGGAAGACCACGCCCACGCCGGAGTGCTGCTGACTGCGATCGGGCACCACGTCATGCAGGCACATGCTGCGACGAACTTCCTCCAGCGTGAGATCGTGCGGCAGTTCGTCCTGATCCAGCATGGCATATCGCGCACCAGCTTCCGTCTTTCCATTGACGCCGCAGAAGTCGAAATAGGCCGTGCTGCGATACAGTGGCTCGCGCAGCGGCCCCATTTCGAGGTGGGCTACGCGAATCCCGCAGGCCTGTGCCGCAGCGCTGAGCGAAGGGCAATTCGTCCACGAAAGAATGACCTCGGGCACCACGGGAAGGCTGCGCAGGTGTGCTTCGATCTCCTCCCGAAGCTCGGCGATTTCCTCTTCGAGAAAGGCGCGGAAGAAGGCCAGCGGATTCCCCCCGTAACGTGGCAGCAGCGCGGCCATCAGCCCCTTGTCCATCAGCCGATAACTGTGACGCTCAATGGATTCGGCATCCGGCGTGACATATCCAAGGGCGCGCTGTCGGGCAAGATCCAGCTCGGGGAGCCCTCGCGCCTCAAGCGATGCAGGCGTCTCCAGGTAGTCCGACGACAGCAGAAACGCCATCGGCTCTCCAATCGAATGCACCAGGCGGTAGAACACCCAGAGATAGGGCGCCGGAAGGCCGCGAAACGGGTACGGAGGAAGAAACGCCGCAATCATGTCGGACTCCCGCTGACTGTGATCGGCGCAAACACCACGCCTACCTGTTCGCGCGGCGACCAGAACTTCAGGGAAGTGATGGGACGACGCTGGTCGAGCTCTTCGCGAGTGCCGAGATGCACGCACGAAAGGCCGCAGTGAACCAGATAGTCGCCTGCGCTGATCGGCAGTTTCACGGAGTATTCGAATTCCTGTCGCCCCGGATTGAGCGCCATGGGAAAGCCAGCGCGGACATTATTGTCACCCCAGACGTCACCGCCCTGCGTGCGCGAAATGGAAATGCCCAGCACCACCTCTTCGATCGGTTCGGCGGCCGCGATGGTGAACCGGAAACGAATCTCCTCGCCCGAACGCAAGACCGGGCGCTCTTCCAGGTTACTGCCGTCGGGGCGAAAAATCTGCAGGGACTCGATAATGGCCCGAGCGGAGCCGAACCGCTTTTCGGAGATGTCCGCGTTGAAGACCGCCTTCTGGATAGCGCGCAACTGCTCCACGTCAATGTGCTCGCCGAGCGCTGCACTGTCTGTGCTCAGCGCCTTGGTTCGTGACGCGATCATGCCCTTTTCATACGTCAGGACGGCGGCGAGCACGTCACGCGTGTCCATGGTGATGCGACCGGCATCGACCACGATGCAGCGATCGGCATAGTCGAGGATGTTGCCCGTGGAGTGCGTGACCATCAGGATCGTCACCCCGCGACGACGCAATTCCTCCATGCGCTTGAAACACTTGTACTGGAACCCGATGTCGCCCACCGACAACGCCTCGTCGACAATCAGGATTTCCGGGTCGACACAAGCCTGCACGGCGAATGCCAGACGCACATACATGCCGCTGGAGTACGTCTTGATCGGCTGGTCGATGAATTCGCCAATGCCGGCGAACTCCTCGATTTCCGCGAAGCGTTCGCTCATGTCGTCTCGCGAAAGTCCCAGCAGTTCGCCGTTGAGATACACGTTCTCGCGCCCGGTGAAGTCGGCATTGAATCCGGCGCCCAGTTCCAGCAACGCGGCAATCCGGCCGTGCACCTCGACGTTGCCTCCGGTGGGCGACAACGTTCCACAGATGATCTGCAGCAGCGTGGACTTGCCAGCGCCATTGCGTCCGATGATGCCGACGGTTTCACCCTTGCCCAGGATGAACGAGACGCCGTCCAGCGCGTGAAACTCACGGTAGTAACGACGAGTGGGCAAGCCCAGCAAGCGCTGAAAATAGGGCAGGAAGAACTGCTTCAGGCGATCGCGTGGAGAATCGTAGATTTCGAAGGTCTTCGTTATTCCCTCGACCCGGATCGCAACGTCAGAGGACATCGGCAAAACCCTTCCTGGTTTTCTGGAACCAGACGTAACCCAGCCATGCCAGCAGCATGGAGCCGCCCAGTTGCATGGCATAGTCGTGCCATCGCGGCAGGACCCCACTGATGAGCACGCCGCGAACCTGCTCGATGACTGAAGTCATCGGATTGAGTTCCATGACGAACTGATATTTGGGCGGCAGCGCCGAAACAGGATAAAAGATCGGCGAGAGAAACATCATCGCGGTCACCAGTAGGCCTACGAACTGTGCCACGTCGCGCAGGTAAACCCCCAGCGAGGCCAAAAACCAGCCCAAGCCGATCACCAGGAACATCAGCGGCAGGATTACTATGGGAAAAAGCCATGCAGTGACGGGGGGCAGGCCAAAGAAAATAAAGTAGAAAACAAACCAGACGCCGAAACTGACGAGGCCATGAAACACTGCCGCACCCTGCGAAACCACTGGCAGGATCTCCAACGGGAAAACCACCTTCTTGACGTAATTGACGTTCATCAGGATAAGCGTTGGCGCACGGTTCAGGCATTCGGAAAACACGTTGAACACGAGCAGGCCCGCAAACAACACCATGGCAAACTCGGTTTTCGACCCCGAGCCACCCTGCCAGCGCGCCTGGAAAACGACGCTGAACACGAAGGTGTAGATGAGCAACATCAACAATGGATTGAAGAATGACCACAAGGTGCCGAGCATCGAGCCACGATAACGGCCGATGACCTCGCGACGAATCAGCGATGCGGTGAGGTTCCGGTGCTTGACCAGCGATCTCACCATCGAAGCGGGGGAAATACTGGAATCTTTCATTGGCTACGTGTCAGTGGTGCCGCCAGGCAGCACGCGGAAAAGTCAGGCGCCCAGGGCAACATCGAGCTCACGCCGCAGGTCCTCGATGTTCTCAACGCCCACCGACAGCCGGACCAGCCCGTCGCTGATGCCCAGTCGCTTGCGATTGGCCGCGGGCACCGAAGCGTGGGTCATGATCGCGGGGTGCTCGATCAGGCTTTCGACGCCGCCGAGCGACTCGGCCAGCGCGAACAATTCGCAGCGTTCCAGCATGCGGCGGGCCTTCTTCAGGCCACCCTTCACTTCAATGGTGATGATGCCGCCGAAACCGTCCATCTGGCGCTTCGCCAGCGCGTGCTGCGGGTGACTCTTCAGGCCCGGGTAGATCACCCGCTCGACCGCCGGGTGTTTCTCCAGCCACTTCGCCAGTTCCAGCGCGCCGGCGCAATGCGCCTGCATGCGCAGGTGCAGGGTCTTGAGGCCGCGCATGGCGAGGAAGGCGTCGAACGGGCCGGCCACCGCGCCGACCGAGTTCTGCAGGAAACCCATCTGCGTCGCAAGCTCCTTGCTACCGGCAACCACGATGCCGCCGACCATGTCGGAATGGCCGTTGAGGTATTTGGTGGCGGAATGCAGCACCAGGTCCGCGCCGTATTCCAGCGGGCGCTGCACCATCGGCGAGCAGAACGTGTTGTCGACCACCAGGATCAGGCCATGCTTCTTCGCGAACGCGGCAACCTTGCCCAGGTCGACCAGCTTGAGCATCGGATTGGTTGGCGTCTCGGCCCAGATCATGCGCGTGTTCGGTTTCAGCGCCGCCTTCATCGCCGCGGTGTCGTTCAGATCGACGAAGCTGAAATCCAGCCCGGCCGAACGCCGACGCACCTTCTCGAACAGGCGGTAAGTGCCGCCGTAGAGATCGTCCATCGCGATCACGTGGCTGCCCGAATCGAGCAGGTCCAGCACCGTTGCCGCGGCGGCCAGCCCGGAAGCGAAGGCGAAGCCGGCCACGCCGCCTTCCAGATCCGCCACGCAACGCTCGTAGGCCATCCGCGTCGGATTCTGCGTGCGCGAATATTCGTAGCCCTTGTGCACACCCGGGCTCTGCTGCACGTAGGTCGAGGTGGCGTAGATCGGCGTCATGATCGCGCCAGTGCCGGGATCCGGATGCTGGCCTGCATGAATCGCCCGGGTACCCAATCCGTGAGTGGCGTTGGCTTTCTTGGTCATGGCAGGCGTCCTGAAAAGTGCGGCTCCGGCCAGATGGCCGAGCGGTGAGAATTAGCCTGCCATCATACCTGTGAACAGCAGCCTTTTGCCTTAACGCTACCGGCGCAGCACGACCTGATCCGCCGCAGAACCGCCATTCCGGCTGGATTCAGCGGTTCAGCGTGGCACAATGCGCGTTTATTCGAACCGCATTCGGGATCCCATGAAAACTCTGCTCGTCACCGGCGGCGCTGGCTTCATCGGTGCCAATTTCGTGTTGCAGGCGGTGGCCGATGACCTGCGCGTCATCAACCTGGACAAGCTCACCTACGCCGGCAACCCCGACACGCTTGCTTCGCTGGAAGGCAACCCGCGGCATCTGTTCGTGCAGGGCGACATCGGTGATCGCGAGCTGGTGGCGAAGCTGCTGGCCGGGCACCGGCCCGACGCCATCGTCAATTTCGCCGCCGAATCGCATGTGGATCGCTCGATCGACGGTCCGGCCGAGTTCGTGCAGACCAATGTGGTGGGCACGCTGGGCCTGCTCGAATGCGCCCGCGACTACTGGCGCGGCCTCGACGGCGCCGCCCGCGACGGCTTCCGCTTCCTGCACGTGTCGACCGACGAGGTCTACGGCTCGCTGGGTGCCGAGGGCAAGTTCACCGAGACCACGCCGTACGCGCCGAACTCGCCGTACTCCGCGTCCAAGGCCGCCTCCGACCACCTGGTGCGGGCGTTCCACCACACCTACGGCCTGCCGGTGCTGACCACCAACTGCTCGAACAATTACGGTCCGTACCAGTTCCCCGAGAAGCTGATCCCGCTGGTGATCCAGAAGGCGCTGGCCGGCGAGCCGCTGCCGGTCTACGGCGACGGGAAGAACATCCGCGACTGGCTGTTCGTCGGCGATCACTGCAGCGCGATCCGTCGCGTGCTGGACGCCGGTCGCGTGGGCGAGACCTACAACGTAGGCGGCAATGCCGAGCGCGAGAACATCACCGTGGTGAAGACCATCTGCGCCCTGCTCGATGCGCGCCAGCCGCTGGCGGACGGGCGCCCCCGCGAATCGCTGATCACCTACGTCAAGGATCGCCCCGGCCACGATCGCCGCTATGCGATTGACTCGGGCAAGTTGCAGGACGAACTGGGCTGGCGGCCGACCCACACCTTCGAGAGCGGCATCGCACAGACAGTCGACTGGTATCTCGCCAACCAGTCGTGGAGCCAGCGCGTGCTGGACGGCAGTTATCGCATGGAGCGCCTCGGCTCATGAGCACCACACGGAAGGGCATCATTCTCGCCGGCGGTTCCGGCACCCGGCTGCACCCGATCACCCGCGCGATCAGCAAGCAGCTGCTGCCGGTATACGACAAGCCGATGATCTACTACCCACTGGCCACGCTGATGCTGGCCGGCATCCGCGAGGTCCTGATCATCAACACACCGCACGAGCAGGCGATGTTCCAGCGCCTGCTGGGCGACGGCTCGCAGTGGGGCCTGGACATCCGCTACGCGGTGCAGCCGTCGCCGGACGGGCTGGCCCAGGCGTTCACCATCGGTCGTGATTTCGTCGACGGCAAGTCGAGTTGCCTGGTGCTGGGCGACAATATCTTCTACGGTCATGGCTTCACAGAGCGCCTGAAGCGTGCGGCCGCGCGCGAGCACGGCGCCACCGTGTTCGGCTACTGGGTGAGGGATCCGGAACGCTACGGCGTCGCCGAATTCGACGCGAATGGCAAGGTGGTCGGCTTGGAAGAGAAGCCCGCACAGCCGAAGTCGCACTACGCGGTCACCGGTCTGTATTTCTATGATGCGCGCGTGTGCGATTACGCTGCCGCACTGAAGCCTTCGCCGCGCGGCGAGCTGGAGATCACTGATCTCAATCGCTGCTACCTCAACGACAATTCGCTCCATCTGGAGCAACTCGGTCGCGGCTTCGCCTGGCTGGACACCGGCACCCACGAGTCGCTGATGGAAGCGGGCAACTACATCGAGACGATCGAGAACCGGCAGGGCCTCAAGGTGTGCTGCCCGGAAGAAATCGCCTACCTCAACGGCTGGATAGACGCCGAGCAGTTGCTGGCGCTGGCCGCACCGCTGGCCAAGACCGGCTATGGACAGTACCTGCAACAGCTGACACAACAGGGCTTGGCGCGATGAAGGTCATTGAAACGGCACTACCCGGTGCGCTGGTACTCGAACCACAGGTGTTCGGCGATGCCCGCGGCTTCTTCTACGAAAGCTACAACGAAGCGAAGTACCGCGCGGCCGGCGTCGACCACCGCTTCGTGCAATCCAACGTCTCGCGCTCGGCCCGCGGCGTGCTGCGCGGCCTGCACTACCAGTGGCCGAATCCGCAGGGCAAGCTGGTCAGCGTGCTCGAGGGCGAGGTCTACGACGTGGCGGTGGACATCCGCCGCGGCTCGCCCACGTTCGGACAATCGGTCGGCGTGATGCTCACCGCCGACAACCACCGCCACTTCTGGATACCGGAAGGTTTCGCGCACGGCTTCTGCGTGGTCTCCGACTTCGCCACCTTCACCTATCAGTGCACCGCGCTGTACGACCCGAAGGCCGACGCCGGCATCCGCTGGAACGATGCGGCGCTGGCCATCGACTGGCCGGTCAGCGCGCCCTTGCTGTCGGACAAGGATGGCAAGACGCCGCTGCTTGCCGATGTGCCGCCGGAGCGGTTGCCGGTCTACGTGTCATGAAGATTCTGCTGCTCGGCGCCAACGGCCAGTTGGGCCGTACGTTCCTCGATCAAGGCGGTTTGGCCGCGCGCGGCGAGCTGGCCGCGGCATGCCGTGATGGCGTGTTGACGACCGGCGGCCTCGGCAAGATCGCCGACCTGTCGGACCCCGTATCGCTCCCCGCCGTGCTCGACCGCCTGCGCCCTGACGTCATCGTCAACGCCGCCGCCTATACCGCGGTCGATCGCGCCGAGCAGGAAGAGGCGCTGGCCACACGCGTCAACGGCGAAGCGGTCGGCACGCTGGGTCGCTGGGCGGCGGCGCACGGTGCGCTGGTGATCCACTATTCCACCGACTACGTGTTCGACGGCCACCAGTCGCAACCCTACGCCGTCGACGCGCCAACCGGTCCGCTCGGCGCCTACGGCCGCAGCAAGCTGGCGGGCGAAGGAGCGTTGCGCGACAGCGGTGCCGACCATTTCATCTTCCGCACCGCGTGGGTCTACGCGGCGCACGGGCACAATTTCCTGCGCACCATGCTGCGCCTCGGAGCCGAGCGCGACGAGCTGCGCGTGGTTGCCGACCAGCACGGCGCACCGACCGATACCGGGCTGATCGTCGACGGCACGCTCGCCGCGCTGGATCGCTGGATGACGTCGGATCGCGCGGCACGTGAATCGCTCATCGGCACGCATCATCTGGTCGCCAGCGGCGCGACGACATGGCACGGTTTCGCCAGTGCAATCTTCGACGCAGCGCAAGTACGCGGGCTGCTTCCAAATCCGCCGCGCGTAGTGGCGATCGCCACCACCGACTACCCGACGCCGGCGGTGCGTCCGGCGTGGTCGTTGCTGGACAACACCGATTTTCAGCGGCGGTTTGCCTCGCCGCTGCCAGACTGGCGCGACGGCATGCTCCGGGTGATGGATCAGCTCGGCAGCAAGTTCGACGGTCCCCGGTCGCCGTAATCCGATTGCTGTCGCGCGTTGTCGCGTAGGGCGGACATTGTCCGCCGCTTTCGCGCCGGCCCGCGAAGGCCTGCCGGCGGGCAGTGTTCGCCCTACGCGGCGGGAACGTTGCGGCATAATGAGCAATCCGCACAGCTCTCCCTGCGTAGGAGCGCATCCTGTGCGCGACGCTTTTCGTGACGTGATGAAGATACATCGCGCACAGGGTGCGCTCCTACACGTAACATCCGGCCAGGAACGTCGAACTCATGTTGATTCCCCTGATCCTCAGCGGCGGCAGCGGCACCCGGTTGTGGCCGGTATCGCGGAAGAACCTGCCCAAGCAGTTCCTCGAACTGGCCGGCAAGGGCACGTTGTTCCAGCAGACCGTCGCGCGCACCCGCGCGCTGCCGGAGGTGGCCGCGCCGATCGTGGTGGCCAGCGAGGATCACCGCTTTCTCGCCGCCGACCAGTTGCTGGAAGCAGGCATCGAAGGCGCCACGATCATGCTGGAACCGCTGGCACGAAACACCGCGCCGGCGATCGCGCTGGGCGCGCTGCAGGCACTGCAGCACGATCCCGACGCATTGCTGCTGGTGCTGCCGGCCGATCACCTGATCGGCGACACCGCCGCATTCACCGCGGCGGTGGCGCAGGCAATGCCATTGGCGAAGGACGGCTGGCTGGCCACGTTCGGCATCCGCCCGGATCGCCCGGAGACCGGCTTCGGCTACATCCGCCGTGCCGAGGCGATCGACGGGCATGGTTTCCGCGTCGGGCAGTTCGTCGAAAAGCCCAGTCTCGCCAAGGCCGAGTCCTACCTCGCCGACGGCGGCTACGACTGGAACTCGGGCATGTTCCTGTTCAGGGCGTCACGCTATCTGGAGGAGCTGGCCGCACACGCGCCGGCGATGCTGGAGGCCGTGCGCGCAGCACATGCCAAGGCCACGGCCGATCTCGACTTCGTGCGCATCGATCGCGACGCGTTCGCACAGGTGCCGGACAATTCGATCGACTACGCGGTGATGGAAAAGACCGCGCGCGCCGCGGTGGTACCGGTCAGCTGCGGATGGAGCGACATCGGCTCGTGGTCGGCGCTGTGGCTCACCGGCGACAAGGACGCCGCGGGCAACCTGCGCGAGGGCGACACGCTGACCGTGGACACGCGCAACTCGCTGCTCCGCTCGCACGATCGCCACTTGCTTGCCACCGTCGGTGTCGACGACCTGATCGTGGTGACCACGCCGGACGCCACCCTGGTGGCGCACCGTGACGCCGCACAGGACGTGAAGAAGATCGTCGAACAGCTCAAGGCCGCCGGCCGCAGCGAGCATTCGCTGCATCGCGTGGTGCATCGCCCGTGGGGCAATTACGACTCGCTGGAGGCGGGCGAGCGCTTCCAGGTCAAGCGCATCCAGGTCAAGCCCGGCGCCTCGCTGAGCCTGCAGAAGCATCATCACCGCGCCGAACACTGGATCGTGGTCTCCGGCACCGCCGAGGTCACCTGCGACGACAAGCTATTCCTGCTCGGCGAGAACCAGAGCACCTACATCCCGCTGGGCAGCAAGCACCGCCTGCGCAACCCCGGCAAGCTGCCGCTGGAGCTGATCGAGGTCCAGTCCGGCAGCTACCTGGGCGAAGACGACATCGTGCGCTATGACGACGTTTACGGCCGGGCGTGAGGGCACTCAATAGTTCTGCAGGAGCGCACCTTGTGCGCGATGCCCTTGCGCATGTGACGAAGAGCATCGCGCACAAGGTGCGCTCCTACATCTCTGCGACGTGGAAGTGCCGCCTGAAGGGGACGCCGGCGGCGACGGGTTCTTCCAGTTCGCGCGCGTAGCGGTGGCCGGCGTAGACCGCATGGGCGATCAGGCCGGGGGCCTCGGCGTCGCCGATGCAGCGCAGCGAGTGCAGCCCGGCGGCGGGCCATTCCGCTTCGCGTTCCAGCAGTTGCTGGTACAGCGCATCGTCCGGCAGGCGGGCGGTCACGGTGACGATGGCGTCGCAGGCCAGGTCGCGGCACTGGTGGTCCCACACGTTTTCGACGCTGAGCGTGCAGCCGGCGTAGCCGACGATGTCGTGCGACACGATCGCCTCGATGCCGAGTTTGGCCATCCGTTTGCGGATATGCCGGTAGTCCAGCGTGTGCTGGCTCCACGGCGCGACGCTGTCTTCCGGCGTCAGATACGTCACCTCGCAACCGCGCAGGCGCAAGGTTTCGGCGGCGATGCCCGCGTAGTAGAAACCGTCGTCGTCGAACACCACCACACGGCCCTCGGGCAGACGGCCGTCCATCAGGTCGTCCGGCGTGAACACGCGCGGGTTGTCGGAGAAGCCGTCGATGGCTGCGCCGTGGCTGCGGCCGTAGCCGTCGCGGCGCCAGTGGCAGCCGGTGGCCAGCACCACGTGGTCGGCACCGAAGTCGAGCACGTCTTGCGCGGTGAGCGGCGAATCGAGATAGACGGCCACATTCGCCAGCTTGCGGATCTGGCCGACGCGCCAGTCGCGCACGCGCGCCCATTCGGCCAGGCCCGGCATGCGCGATTCGCGGGTGACGCGGCCGCCGAGTTCCTTGCGCGCCTCGGCCAGGCTCACCTCGTAGCCGCGCTGGCCCAGCGCACGCGCCGCTTCCAGCCCGGCAGGGCCGGCGCCGACCACCAGCACGCGCGCCGCCGAGCGTTTCGGCGCGATGCGTTCCGGGTGCCAGTCCTTGCGCCACTCCTCACCCATGGTCGGATTCTGCGTGCAGCGGATCGGCGAGATGGTCATGTCGCCGGAGACGCAGATGTTGCAGCCGATGCATTCGCGGATATCGTCGACGCGACCTTCCTCGATCTTGCGCGGCAGGAACGGGTCGGCGATCGACGGGCGCGCGCAGCCGATCAGGTCCAGCACGCCGCGCTTGAGTTGCGACACCATGGTGTCGGGGGAGGTGAAGCGGCCCACGCCCACCACCGGCTTGCTGGTGGTTTGCTTGACGAAGTCGATGAACGGCTCCTGCGCGCCCTCCGCGGCAAAGCGCGAGGGCACCGAGTCGTTGTACCAGGCGGCAAGGTTCACGTCCCACAGGTCGGGCAGCTCGGCCAGCATGGCGACGATCTCCTTCGCCTCGGCCAGTTCGACGCCGCCCGGCCCCAGCAGTTCCTCGGTGGCGAAGCGCAGCGCCACGGCACAGGTGTCGCCGACCGCTTCCTTCGTATCCACCAGCACTTCGCGCAGCAGCCGTACGCGGTTCTCCAGCGAGCCACCGTATGCGTCGCTGCGCTGGTTGCGCCGGCGCTGCAGGAAGTGCATCGCCAGCGACAGGTCGTGCGCGGCGTAGACGTAGATGATGTCCATGCCCGCGCGCTTGCCGCGGATCGCCGCCTCGCGATGCCAGCGGCGGTACTCGCGGATGTCGTGTTGCGTCATCGCCCGCGCCTGGTGCGGGTAGCCGTACTTGGTCGGCTGGTGCGACGGCGCGATCAGCACCTCGCGCGAATAGAGGTTGGAGGCGGTGGGTCCGTTGTGGGTGAGTTCCAGCGCGGCCAGCGCGCCGTGCGCATGCACCTTGTCGCACATCAGCGCCAGCGCGGGGATGTCGCGGTCGTCCCACAGCCGCGCCTCGACGTACGGGGTGAGATCGCCGCTGGGGTGGATCTCGCACTCCTCGGTGGAGACCACCGCCCAGCCGCCCTCGGCCTTCACCTCGCGCATCGCCGCATGCGCCAGCGGCATCGCGTGGCCCATGCCGTTGCAATGCGGCACCTGGAAGAAGCGGTTCTTCGCGGTCACCGGACCGATCTTGAGCGGGGTGAACAGGAGGTCGTAACGCGGGTCGCGCATGGGTTCAGGCCTTGGTCGCCGCGGTCGCGCCACGACGTCGCATGAAGAAATACAGGGGCAACCCGGCCGCGATCAGGCCAAGGGCGTAGACGAACGGCGCCCCGCCGATGCCGATGAAGGCATAGACCACGTACAGCGTGGCAATCACGGCGACCAGCAGCACGCCACGCCCGCGGCACGGCGCGGCACCACGCCGCCACAAAACCGCGAGCGCCAGCGCGCAGGCCAGGTACAGCGGCAGGTTCGCTGCGGTCACCAGCAGCGTGATGAAGGTGAACGCGGCCACCAGCGAACTGCTGTAGCTCATCCACACCATCACGGAGGCAAGCACGCCGGTGACCACCAGCGCGGTCGTCGGCGCACCGTGCCGGTTGCCGCGCATGAGCAGCGACGGCAGCACGCCGTTGGCAGCCATGGTGCGGGTCAGCTGGCCGGCCAGCAGGGTCCATCCGTTCAGCGCGCCGAGCCCGCTGACCACCACGAACAGTGCCAGCCAGCGGCCGGAGCCGGCCGCGCCGAACTGTTCCATCAACAACGCGAACGGCGCGCCGGCGCTGGCCAGCACGTCCTGCCGGATCAGCAGCAGCGGCACCGCGCAGACCACCAGGTAGATTGCCGCGACCACCACCGCGCCGGCCATCGTCGCGCGCGGAATCGTGCGACCGGGGTCGTCGACGCGCTCGGCCGGAATGCTGGCCGATTCGATGCCGAGCATCGCGAACAGCGCGATGGTGGAGGCCGCCATCACGCCGCCGAAGCTCACCGGCGTGGTCGGCGGATGCGCCACGTAGCTGCCCGGCGAGCTGAGCAGCACCCAGCCGCCGAGCGCGGCGATCGCCAGCATCGGCAGCAATTTCAGCGCCGTGGTGACGATCTGCACCACGCCGCCGGTGCGCACGCCGAGCAGGTTGACCAGCACGAACAGCCACACCAGCGCCAGTGCGAACGCCATCGACGGCACCTCCGCGAGGCCGGGCACCACCACGGTGAGGTAGCCGACCACGCCGGTGGCCAGCGCGGCATTGGTCAGCCACAGCGAAACCCAGTAGGCCCACATCGCCATGTAGGCTGGCAGGTCCCCGAGCGTCTCGCGCACGTAGCCGTAGGGACCGTCCGCGCCCGGCAGCGCCGCGGAAAGGTGCGCGAACACTCGCGCCAGGGTGAGACAACCGAGCAGGGTGATGCCCCAGCCGATCAGCGCGTTGAACCCGTACGGCGCCAGCGAGGACGGCAGCAGGAAGATGCCCATGCCGATCACGTTGCCGACCACCAGCGCGGTGCAGGTCCAGAAGCCGATCCGCTGGCGATCGTGCATGGCGGCTAGCTGCTCCATCCCGCCACCGCCACGGCCGGCGCGCTCATGCCGACTCGCCGGCCGGTCCCGCGTATGCCGCGCGCAACAGGTTCTGGAAATGCCACACGCCGCTCTCGCGCTTCGGGTTGAGCCGGCCCGGACGGTAGGCGCCGGAAGCCAGCCCGCGCTGCACCGCTTCGCAGATGCCGATGTCCTCGTTCTGCACCTCGTCGCTGAAGCTGCGGTCGGCCTCCATGCGCGCCTGCGCCGCGGCGTCCTGCGCGTAGTAGTAGTCGAACACGATGCGGCAGCGATCCGGACCCAGCGGCAGGATGCGGTTGGTCTGCAGCCGGCCGGGCATGATGTTGAGCATCACGTTGGGGTAGACGAAGTAATAGAACGCCTCGCCGTCGCCGTAGATGTCGGTGCTGTTGCGCAATGGCGAGGACTGCAGCGAGTGCCACGCGAACAGCTCGGTGTCGTAGGCGCGATAGTCCAGCACCTTCGACAGGCCCGGATGCACGTGCGGCAGGTGGTAACCCTCGAGGAAGTTGTCGACATAGACCTTCCAGTTGCAGTCGATGTCGTAGGTGTCGCGGCGCAGGTAGCGCATCGCCGCCAGGTCGATCGGCGCGATGCGCTCGGCGATGCCGCCATAGACCTGCTCGAACGGCGGCACCTCCTCGTCCAGCGCGACGAACACCAGCCCCTGCCACTCGTGCACGCGGTACGGCGGCAGGCGGATGTCCTCCACGCGGAAATCGGCGGCGCCCTGCATTTCCGGCGCGCTGCGCAGCTGGCCGTCGAGGGTGTAGGTCCAGCCGTGGTACTTGCAGTGCAGCGCCCGCGCGCCCTTGCCGTCGCACAGCGCCAGCGGACCGGCGCGGTGGCGGCAGACATTGGGGAAGGCACGCAGCACGCCGTCCTCGCCGCGCACCAACAGCAACGGCACGCCGGCGACCTGTTCGACCGCGTGGTCACCGGGCCCGGCCAGCTGCCCCTGCTGCGCGACCAGTTGCCAGCTGCGCGCGAACACCGCGCGCTGCTCCATCGCCAGCATCGCCTCCCCCGCGTAGTAGCGCGCGGGCAAGGCGTGCGCGCGGTCGAGCGGTTCAGCGACGGTGTCGGTGTGCATGGATTGCTGTCCCCGGTTGGATGGCCGCAAACAACCCGGCCGGCGCCGCCCGCCCGTCCCGGCAGGGGCGCCCCGCTGAGCCTAGCGCTTGTGCCGAACCGGCGGCAACCGCACTGACGCCCGGCCGGCCGGTACGATCCGGCACCCCTATCTACCGGCCGGATTCGGTTGTAGATTGCGGTGAAACCTGCGAGAAGCCGCTGCCGTCCATGCCAGGCGCCGTACTGCTGTCGCCACTTCGCCCCATCGCACCGCGTGGGCCGTTTTCGTCGCCGCGACGAGGCGACGCATGATCGCGGCGTCGGCCAGCGGCACGCTGGAACAGGCGCTGGCGCACGCGGAGCGGCTGCTGCAACGCGACCCCGCGCTGGCAGTGGAGCAGTTGGAGGAGATCCTGCAAGTGGCCGGCGCGCATCCGTTGGCGCTGCAACTGCTGGCAGCCGCGCACTTGCGCCAGGGCGATGCCCAGGCCGCGCTCGACATCCTGCTTCCGCTGGCGCCGTCGCAACCGACATGGGCGGCGCTGCAGCTCGACCTGGGCGTGGTGCTGGGCCGGCTCGGCCGCGGCGAGGAGGCGATCGCCGCGCTGCGCCGCGCGGTCGCCCTGAAACCCGACCTGCCGCAAGCCTGGCGCGAACTCGGCGACCACCTGATGGCAGCCGGCGAGCAGGACGCGGCCGACGCCGCCTACGCCCGGCACGTGCTGCATTCCACCCACGACCCGCGCCTGATGGGCGCCGCTGTGGCGCTCGCCGAAGGCCGCATCCCGCAGGCCGAGGCGCTGCTGCGCGAGCATCTCAAACAGGCGCCCACCGACGTCGCGGCGATCCGCATGTTCGCCGAAGTCGCCGCCCGCGTGGGCCGCAACGAGGATGCGCTGAACCTGCTCGCACGCTGCCTCGAACTGGCCCCCGGTTTCGACGCCGCACGTCAGCACTACGCCATGGTCCTGCATCGCAGCAACCAGCCCGAGCAGGCGCTGGCGCAGATCGAACACCTGCTGGCGAACGACCCGCAGCACCCGGCCTACCGCAACCTCAAGGCGGTGGTGTTGTGCCGCATCGGCGATTACGAGCCGGCCATTGCGATCTACGCCGACCTGGTGCAGCGCTACCCCGACAACCCGCGCCTGTGGATGAGCTACGGCCACGCGCTGAAGACCGCCGGCTTCGGCGACCGCGCGATCGCCGCCTACCGGCACAGCGTGGAACGCCTGCCCTCCTTCGGCGAAGTCTGGTGGAGCCTGGCCAACCTCAAGACCTTCCGCTTCAGCGCGGCCGACCTCGCCACCATGAGCGATCAGCTGGCACGCGCCGACCTGTCGGACGAGGATCGCCTGCACCTGGAGTTCGCCATGGGCAAGGCGCGCGAGGACGCCGACGCCTGCGCGGATTCCTTCGCCCACTACGCGCGCGGCAACGCGATCCGCCGCGCGCAACTGCACTACAGCGCGGACGAGACCAGCGCACGGGTGACCCGCGCCTGCGCGCACTACACCGGCGAGTTCTTTGCCACGCGCGCGGGCATGGGTTGCCCGGCGCGCGATCCGATCTTCGTGGTCGGGCTGCCGCGCGCCGGCTCCACCCTGATCGAGCAGATCCTGTCCAGCCACAGCCAGGTCGAAGGCACGATGGAGCTGCCCGAAGTCGCCTCGATCTCCCGCAGCCTGCGCCGGCAGGGCGAGGGCGACAGCGCGACGCCCTACCACGATGCGCTGGCCGCGCTCGACGCCGACGCGCTGCGCGCGCTCGGCGAGCACTACCTCGCGCACACCCGCATCCAGCGCAAGACCGCGGCACCGCTGTTCATCGACAAGATGCCGAACAACTTCATGCACGTCGGCCTGATCCACCTCATGCTGCCGAATGCAAAGATCATCGACGCGCGCCGGCATCCGCTGGCGTGCTGCTTCTCGGCGTTCAAGCAGCACTTCGCGCGCGGGCAGAGTTTCAGCTACGACCTCGAGGATGTCGGGCGCTACTACCGCGACTATGTCCGCCTGATGGCGCACTTCGACACGGTGCTGCCCGGGCGCATCCACCGCGTGTTCTACGAGCGCATGGTGGCGGACACCGAGGGCGAGGTTCGCCGCCTGCTCGATTATTGCGGCCTGCCGTTCGAGGACGCGTGCCTGCGCTTCTTCGAGAACCCGCGGCCGGTGCACACCGCCAGTTCGGAGCAGGTGCGCCGACCGATCTATCGCGAAGGCGTGGACCACTGGCGCCGGTTTGCGCCGTGGCTGGGGCCGCTGGAACGCGCTCTCGGGCCGGTGCTGCACAGCTATCCCGAGGTGCCAGGGTTCATCTGAAAGGTTGGGGGTTTGGTTGGTTTGCCGTTCACCGGACAAGGGGAGATCGCATGCACACAAGCAGGTCCAGACAGGTCATGAACGCCCGGCGGGCAACGTTGATCCGGTTGCCGCTGGCAGCCGCCATCTGCCTCGCCATGGCGGCACCCGCCGTGGCGCAGGACACCGGGCAGTCCACGCCGCCCGACACCACGTCATCGACAAAACAGAAAACCACCACGCTCGGCGTGGTCACGGTGACCGCGCAGAAGCGCACGGAGAACCTGCAGAAGGTGCCGATCAGCATGGACGTGCTGGCCACCGACCAGCTCGAAGCGCTGCACGTGAAGAGCTTCGACGACTACGTGAAGTACCTGCCCAGCGTGACGTTCCAGCAGGGCGGCGGCGGCATCGCCACCGGCCCCGGTTTCGTCTCGATCTACATGCGCGGCGTGACCAGCGGCGGCAACACCAACCACTCCGGCTCGCAGCCGAGCGTGGGCGTGTACCTCGACGACCAGCCGGTGACGACGATCCAGGGTCCGCTCGACATCCACATGTACGACATCGCCCGCATCGAGGTGCTGGCCGGCCCGCAGGGCACGCTGTACGGCGCCAGCGCCGAGGCCGGCGCCTTGCGCATCATCACCAACAAGCCCGACCCCAGCGGTTACGCGGCCGGCTACAGCCTGGGCGTGGACACGCTCGCGCACGGCGGCATCGGCTACACGGCCGAGGGCATGCTCAACCTGCCGATCAACTCGAAGGCCGCGATCCGCCTGGTCGGCTGGCGCGAGCACGACGCCGGCTACATCGACAACAAGGCCGGCTCGCGCACCTTCCCCACCTCGGGCATCACCATCAGCAACGCGCCCGACTGCACGGCGAGCGGAACCTCGCCCTCGTCGGCGTTCCAGTGCGTCGGCCATGCCAAGGACAATTACAACGACGCCAACATCACCGGCGCGCGCGCCGCGCTGAAGGTCGACCTCGACGACAACTGGTCGATCACGCCGATGCTGATGGGGCAGCAGACCATCTCGCACGGCAACTTCGCCAGCGACCCGGCGGTGGGCGACCTGGCGGTCACGCACTTCTACCCCGAGCGCGTCAACGACCGCTGGTGGCAGGGTGCGCTGACCGTGCAGGGCAAGATCGGCAACTTCGACCTGACCTATGCCTACGCGCACCTCAAGCGCAACCAGGAGGAACAGACCGACTACAGCGACTACGGCTTCTGGTACGACGCGCTGTACGGCTCCGGCGCGTCCTTCTATGACAACAACGGCGCGCTGGTCAATCCTTCGCAGCACATCAGCGACCGCGACGGCTACACCAACAGCAGCCACGAGCTGCGCTTGGTCTCGCCGGCGGACGATCGCCTGCGCCTGGTCGCCGGCGCCTTCTGGCAGAAGCAGAAGCACGACATCCTGCAGAACTACCAGGTCGACGGCCTGGCCGACGCGATCTCCGTCACCGGCTGGAACGACACCATCTGGCTGACCCGGCAGATGCGTTACGACCGCGACGAGGCGCTGTTCGGCGAACTGTCGTGGGATTTCATCCCCGACGTGCTCACCGGCACCGTCGGCGAACGCTACTACCGCACCAGCAACCAGCTGTACGGCTACTTCGGCTACGGCGCGGGCTTCTCCTCCAGCCAGGGCGAGGCCGCCTGCGTGTCGCCCGAGCCGTTCATGGGCGCGCCGTGCCTGGACTTCGACAAGCGGGTGAAGGAGAGCGGCAACCTCACCAAGTTCAACCTGACCTGGAACATCAGCGACACCAAGATGATCTACGCCACCCGCTCGGAAGGCTTCCGCCCCGGCGGCGTCAACCGGCGCGGCACCCTGCTGCCGTACCACGCCGACTTCCTGATCAACCAGGAGCTGGGCTGGAAGACCTCGTGGCTGGACAACCGGGTGTCCTTCAACGGTGCGGTGTTCCGCGAAACCTGGAACGATTTCCAGTTCCCGATCCTGGGCGCGAACGGCCTCACCGAAATCAAGAACGCCAACTCCGCCCGCATCGACGGCCTCGAGTCGCAACTGAACTGGCAGGCCACCTACAACCTGCAGCTGACCGCCGGCTGGGCGCTGTACCGCGCGCGGCTCACCGCCAACTATTGCGGCTTCACCGACGCCAGCGGACGCCCGATCACCGACTGCCCGCCCGGCTCGCTCAATCCGCAGGACGGCAGCGTGGTGTCCGGGCCACTGGCGCCCAAGGGCACCCAGCTGCCGATCACGCCGAAGTTCAAGGGCAACCTGATCGCGCACTACAGCTTCACCCTCGGTGACAGCGATGCGTTCGTGCAGGCGGCGCTGGTCCACGTCGGCAAGCGCACGACCGACCTTCGCCTGAGCGAGCGCGCGCTGCTCGGCGACTTGCCCGCGTACAACACGCTGGACCTGTCCGCCGGCGTGCAGAAAGGCAGCTGGTCGGCCGACGTCTACATCAACAACGCCTTCGACAAGCGCGCCGCGCAATACAAGTACACCGAGTGCGGCGTCGACGTCTGCGGCGCGCACGGCGTGGTGGCGCAGTACCCGAACGGTCAGGTCTACACCGGCTACAGCCTGCCGCGCACCATCGGCATCCGCTTCAAGCAGGACTTCTAGCCGTCCGCGACACGCCGCTGCCTGCTCATGCGGGCAGCGGCCATGCCGTCGCGCGTGATGTGACGCAGCGTCGAATCCGTCGATCCGCGAGCGCGCTAAAGTGGCGCTGACGACATCGTTCCCCTGCCTGCGCCGCGCGCGCGAGGATCTTGCCGGGCGATGGTCCACGCGATGAGGCTTTCCCATGGTTCGTATCCGCTGCCCGTGGTTTTTCTCCCTGCCCCTGCTGCTGGCCTGCGCCGGCAGCGCCCCCGCCGCCGATACCGGCCCCTCGCCAGCGCACCAGGCGCCGGTCGCCGACGCCCCGCCCGGCCCGACCCATTACCGGGACTGGCCGTCGATACGCGGCCCGTCGGGTGCCGACCCGGCGCTGGAGCAGCGCGTGCGCGCGATCGTGGCCGGCATGACGCTGGCGCAGAAGATCGGCCAGATGACCCAGGCCGAGATCAAGTCGATCACGCCGGTGCAGGTGAAGCAGTACTACATCGGCTCGGTGCTCAACGGTGGCGGCTCCTGGCCGGGGAAGAACAAGCACGCCGGCATCGGCGACTGGCTCGCCCTGGCCGACCGTTACCGCGACGCCTCGATGGCTACCGATGCGAAGGTGCAGATCCCGGTGATCTGGGGCACCGACGCGGTGCATGGCGACAACAACGTGTTCGGCGCCACCCTGTTCCCGCACAACATCGGCCTGGGCGCGGCGCACGACCCGGCGCTGGTCGAGGCGATCGGCCGGGCCACCGCCAGGGCGGTGCGCGCCACCGGCATCGACTGGGCCTTTGCGCCGACCCTGGCGGTGGCGCAGAACGTGCGCTGGGGCCGCACCTACGAGAGCTTTTCCAGCGAGGCGCCGCTGGTGCGCGAGTACGCGCGCGCCTATGTCACCGGGCTGCAGGGCGACTTCGACGATCACCACGTGATGGCCACCGCCAAGCACTTCATCGGCGACGGCGCCACCTGGAACGGCGTCGACGAGGGCCAGGCCCGGGTCAGCCGGCAGGACATGATCAACGTGCACGGCGCCGGCTACTTCGGCGCGCTGCGCGCCGGCGTGCTCAGCGTGATGGCGTCCTACAACAGCTGGGACGACGTGGCCGACGGGATCGACTACGGCAAGATGTCCGGCGCCCGCGCGCTGCTCACCGGCGTGCTCAAGGAGAAGATGGGCTTCGACGGCTTCGTGGTATCCGACTGGAACGCGATCGGCCAGCTGCCCGGCTGCAACAACGCCAGCTGCGCGCAGGCGATCAACGCCGGCATCGACATGGTGATGGTGCCCGACGACTGGCAGGCCTTCATCGCCAACACCACCCGGCAGGTCGAGGACGGCCAGATCCCGATCAGCCGCATCGACGACGCGGTCAGCCGGATCGTGCGCGCCAAGCTGCGCATGGGCCTGTTCGGCAAGCGGCCCTCGCAGCGCCAAGGCGCCGGCGACGCCACCGCCCTGCAGCATCGCGAGCTGGCGCGCCGCGCGGTACGCGAGTCGCTGGTGCTGCTGAAGAACAACCATCGCGCGCTGCCGCTGCGGGCCGGCGCGAAGATCCTGGTGGTCGGCAAGAGCGCCGACAGCCTGCCGAATCAGGCCGGCGGCTGGTCGCTGAGCTGGCAAGGCAACGACAACGGCAACGCCGACTTCCCGCACGGCGAGACGATCCTGGCCGGCATCCGCGCCGCCGACGGCGCCGCGAACGTCAGCTACAGCCCGACCGCCGCCGGCATCGACCTTGCACCTTTCGACGCCATCGTGGCGGTGATCGGGGAAACCCCGTACGCGGAGATGAAAGGCGACATCACGTTGCCGGCCACGCTGCGCCACAGCGATCGCTACCCGGAGGATCTCGCCGTGCTGCAGGCCGTGGCCAAGTCGCACAAGCCGGTGGTGACGGTATTCGTGTCCGGGCGACCGCTGTTCGTCAACGACCTGCTCAACCTGTCCGATGCCTTCGTCGCAGCGTGGCTGCCGGGCACCGAAGGCGGCGGCGTGGCGGACGTGCTGTTCGCCCACGCCGGTGGCGCAGGGCCGCACGATTTCCACGGCACGCTGCCGATGCCCTGGCCCGGCCTGCCCTGCCCGTACCAGAGCGCCGACCACGACCGGGCCTGGCTGTTCGCTCCCGGCTACGGGCTGCGCTACGCGGCGGCGCACGAGGTGGAAACGCTGCCCACCTGGTCGGCGATCCACGCCTGTGCCAAGCCGGGCACGCCGTGACGACCGGCGTCTCCCCCATGCCGCCCCAGACCACGCCTCCGGCCGGCATGCTGCATGGATGACGCTCGCGGTGTCCCGCGCTGGTTCGCCATCGCGTCGTTCGCGCTGATCTCGCTGCTGGCGCTGCTCGCGCTGCGGGTGGCGCAGCGCCCGGCAGCGCCGATCGTCCTCCCCGCCGCGCCGGTCGCGCAACCGAGCGGCCCCGGCATCGAGCTGTGGCTGAGCACGCAGGATCGCCGCCTGCGGCTGGCGCGGCAGGCCGACGTGCCGGCCAGCGACGCGACATCGACGCCTGCCGACGTGGTCATCGACACCAGCAAGACCTATCAGTCCATCGTCGGCTTCGGCGCGGCACTGACCGACGCCTCGGCCTGGCTGCTGCAGAACAAGCTGAGCGCACCGGCGCGCCACGCGCTGCTGCTCGAACTGTTCGGCCCGCCGCCCGGGCTCGATTTCAACATGGTCCGGCTGACCATCGGCGCCTCGGATTTCTCGCTGCAACCGTACACGCTGGACGACATGCCCGCCGGCGAGGTCGACCCCGAGCTGCAGCATTTCAACGTCGCGGCCAACGTGCCCTACCTCATCCCCACCGTGCAGGAGACGCTGGCGATCGACCCGCAGCTGCGCATCATCGCCTCGCCGTGGAGCGCGCCGGCGTGGATGAAGACCAGCGCCAACCTGATCGGCGGCAGCCTGCTCGAAGAGTACGAGGCGGCCTATGCGCAGTACCTGGTGAAGTACGTCGACACCTACCGCAGCTACGGCATCCCGATCTTCGCGCTGACCCTGCAGAACGAGCCCGGCTTCGTGCCGCTGACCTACCCCGGCATGCTGCTCTCCGCCGGGCAGCGCGCGCGCATCATCGCGCAGTACCTGGGCCCCGCGCTGGCCGGGCGCAAGCCGCCCACGCACATCTTCGGCTGGGACCACAACTGGGACGAACCGCAGCAACCGCTGGACGTGCTCTACGACGCCGAGGCCGCGCGCTACCTGGACGGCATCGCCTGGCACTGCTACCGCGGCACGCCCGGCGCGCAGAGCGACGTGCACCACTCCTTTCCGCGCAAGGACGCCTACATCACCGAGTGTTCCGGCGGCGACTGGGAATCCAGCAAGCACGGCGAACTGCTCTGGTTCGCGCGCGACCTGCTGCTCGGCGGCCTGCGCAACTGGGCGCGCGGCGTGGTGTACTGGAACCTTGCGCTGGACGAAAACTACGGCCCGCACTTCGGCGGCTGCGACACCTGCAAGGGCATCGTCACGATCGACTCGCGCAGCGGCGCGGTGAGCCGCAACGACGAGTACTACGCGTTCGCCCATTACAGCCGCTTCATCCACCCCGGCGCCGTGCGCATCTGGTCCACCGACACCGGCAACGACATCAAGAACGTCGCCTTCCGCAACCCAGACGGCGGATCGATCGTGCTGATACTGGTCAACGGCAAGACCGTGCCGCACGAAGTCTCCGTGCAGCAGGGCGGGCTCGACTTCCGCTACACCATGCCGGCGGAAAGCGTGGCGACCTTCGTGTGGCAACCGGGAGCCGTCGCGACCAAGCCGGCCACGGCTGCCACGATCACGCCACCCGCCACGCCGGGCAGCGCCGGCGGATCGGGCCCTACTCCACGGTGACCGACTTGGCCAGGTTGCGCGGTTGATCCACGTCCGTGCCGCGCAGCACGGCGACGTGGTAGGCGAGCAGTTGCAGCGGCACGGTGAACACGGCGGGGGCGATGAAGTTGCCGCCGGATTCCACGCGCAGGGTCACGCCGTTGCCGGCGGTGTCGTCCATGCCGGCGGAGCCGTCGGCGAACACGATCAGGCGACCGCCGCGGGCGCGTACTTCCTGCAGGTTGGATTTCAGCTTGTCCAGCAGCGGTCCGTTCGGCGCCACCGCCACCACCGGCATGTTCTCGTCGACCAGCGCCAGCGGGCCGTGCTTGAGCTCGCCGGCGGGGTAGGCCTCGGCGTGGATGTAGGAGATTTCCTTGAGCTTGAGCGAACCTTCCAGCGCCACCGGGTAGTGCGCGCCGCGGCCGAGGAACAGCGCATGCTGGCGATGGATGAAATCGCCGGCCAGGTCGATGATCGCCGGCTCCAGCTTCAGTGCGTTCTCGATCGCGCGCGGCAGGCGCTGCAGCTCCTCGCACAGCGCCGCATAGCGCGACGCGTCGAGGCCGTTGCGGCGCGCCAGCTCCAGCGCCAATAGCGCCAGGCCGGCCAGCTGCGTGGTGAACGCCTTGGTCGAGGCCACGCCGATCTCGGGGCCGGCGCGGGTCATCAGCTTGAGGTCGGCCTCGCGCACCAGCGACGACTCCGGCGAGTTGCAGATGACCAGGGTGCCGAGGTAGCCGCGTCGGCGCGACTCGCGCATCGCGGCCAGCGTGTCTGCGGTTTCGCCCGACTGCGAGATCGCCAGGAACAGCGTGCCGGGCGGCACCACGGTCTCGCGGTAGCGGTACTCGCTGGCCACCTCCACCGCGACCGGCAGGCGCGCGAATTCCTCGATCCAGTACTTGGCGACGAGGCCGGCGTGGTAGCTGGTGCCGCAGGCGATGATGTGCACGCCGCGGGTGGCGGCGAGCAGCGCCTCGCTGTCGATGCCGAAGATGTTCGGCAGCACGCCGTGCGGGCCGATGCGCGCCTCCAGCGTGTCGGCCACCGCGCGCGGCTGCTCGAAGATTTCCTTCTGCATGTAGTGGCGATATTCCCCGCGCTCGACCGCGTCGGTGGAAAGCTCGCTCTCGTACACCTTGCGCTCGACCGGCGTGCCGTCCAGCGCGAACACCTGCACGCTGTCGCGGGTGATTTCCACCACGTCGTCCTCGTCCAGGTGCAGCATCTTGTTGGTGACCTGGATCAGCGCCTGCGCGTCGGAACCGAGGAAGTTCTCGCCGATGCCGAGGCCGACCAGCAGCGGGGCGCCGCGGCGCGCGCCGACCACGCGATCGGGCTCGTCGCTGCTGAGCACCGCGATCGCGTAGGCGCCTTCCAGCTCGCGCACGGTGGCCAGCACCGCCTCGCGCAGGTTCTGGCCCTGGCCGATGCTTCGGTCGATCAGCGCGGCCATCACCTCGGTGTCGGTTTCCGAAGTGAACACGTGGCCGGCGGCCTGCAGTTCGGCGCGCAGGCCGGCGTAGTTCTCGATGATGCCGTTGTGCACGATCGCCACCCGGCCGGCGATGTGCGGGTGCGCGTTCGCCTCGTTCGGCACGCCATGGGTGGCCCAGCGGGTATGCGCGATGCCGGTGCCGCCGGACAGCGGGTCGGCCAGGTACAGCGCCTCCATCTCGCGCACCTTGCCCTTGGCGCGCACGCGGCGGATCGCGCCGTGGTCGAGCACGGCCACGCCGGAGGAGTCGTAGCCCCGGTATTCGAGCGCTTTCAGGCCGGCGATAAGCAGCGGGGCGACATCGCGTTGGGCTACGGCGGCAACGATTCCACACATGGCGAAGCTTCCTTCGGTTCTGGCCCGGGTCGCCCCGGGCTGTTTTGAAAGTGCCTGGCGCGGCCGGTCAATTCACCTTGCGGCGCAGCCAGTTCAGCAGGTCGATGCGGGTGATCAGGCCGAGGAAATCGTCGCCGTCGACCACGATGGCCACGTGGCCGCGCTCGAACACCGGCAGCAGCGACTCGATCGGCGAGCGCACGTCGAGCCGGTGCAGGTCGGCGATCATCGCGGTGGACACCGGGTCGCGGAAGCGCGTCTCGTCGGCGTGCACGTGCATCAGCACGTCGGACTCGTCGACGATGCCGACCAGCTTGCGGCCGTCCATCACCGGCAACTGCGACACGTCGTACAGCTTCATGCGGTTGTAGGCGGTGATCAGCAGCTCGTTGGGGCCGACCACCACGGTGTCGCGCTGGGCGAACGGGCGCAGCAGAAGGTCGCGCAGGTCGCCGTGCTGCTCGCGCTCGATGAAGCCGTTGTCGAGCATCCAGTAGTCGTTGTAGAGCTTGGACAGATACTTGTTGCCGGTGTCGCAGACCAGGGTCACCACGCGTTTCGGGGTGGTCTGTTCGCGGCAGTAGCGCAGCGCCGCGGCAAGCAGGGTGCCGGTCGACGAGCCGCCCAGGATGCCTTCCTTCGCCAGCAGCTCACGCGCGGTGAGGAAGCTCTCCTTGTCGGAGATCGCGTAGGCCTTCTTCACCCGGGTGAAGTCGCTGATCGAGGGCAGGAAATCCTCGCCGATGCCTTCGACCATCCAGCTCGCCGACTTGGTCGAGAGCGTACCCTCGTTGATGTACTGCGCCAGGATCGAGCCGACCGGATCGGCAAGGATCAGCTCGGTCTGCGGCGAGTGTTCGGCGAAGAACTTCGACAGCCCGCTCAGCGTGCCGGACGAGCCGCAGCCGACCACCACCGCATCCACCTTGCCGTCCATCTGTTCGAGGATTTCCGGCCCGGTGCTGGCGATGTGCGCGGCCGGGTTGTCGGGGTTGCCGAACTGGTTGATGAAGTAGGCGCCGGGCGTTTCGCGGGCAATCCGCTCGGCCATGTCCTGGTAGTACTCGGGGTGTCCCTTGGCCACGTCGGAGCGGGTCAGCACCACCTCGGCGCCCATCGCCTTGAGGTTGAAGATCTTCTCGCGGCTCATCTTGTCCGGCACCACCAGGATCAGGCGGTAGCCTTTCTGCTGCGCGACCAGGGCCAGGCCCAGGCCGGTGTTGCCGGCGGTGCCCTCGACCAGGATGTCGCCCGGGCGGATGCGGCCGTCCTTCTCGGCGCCCTCGATCATCGACAGGCCGATGCGGTCCTTGATCGAGCCGCCGGGGTTGGCGCTCTCGAGTTTCAGGAACAATTCGCACGCACCCGTATCGAGGCGCCTCGCGCGAACCATCGGGGTGTGTCCGATCAGTTCGAGGACACTCTGGTGAACCGTCATGGGGGCTCCGTCGCTGGCGTGGCGGCGTCGGCGCAAAGCCGTGGCCGCAGAACCCCCATGATAACCGAGCCGCCGGATACGCTGCGGCCCCGGCAATCTTCCCGATGACTGTTTCAGGGAAGACCCGGGGCCGCGCCAGCGAACCGTTGCGTCAGTGGATGAGGTGCGCCCTGTCGGCCCACATGCGTTCAAGCCGCGCCTTGGCCAGCAGTTTCTCCTTCTTCATGCCGGCGAGGGTGGCGTCGTCGATGGGAAGCACGCCGATATCGGCGTCGTGCACCTTGCTGTCGAGCTCCCGATGGTGCTGATAAAGCCGGCGGAACTCCGCGTCCGCCTTCATCAATGCCTCGACATCATCGCGCTGCTGGTTTTCGAACATGATCCGACCTCCTGCGAGTGAACGGACGGTTGCCGCCACGTTGGCGGACCGCCGACAGCTGAATCGGCGCACACCCGCGACCCACGCCGGTCAACCGGAACGCAGGTGGGGATCTGAACGTGGGATGGGCGCATGATTCAGGTCGTTGACCCCGGTGGCCTGGATGCCTCCCGGGGCTTTGACCCTACTCCGCCGATCTGGCCGGCGCAAGGCGTCGGATCACACTTCGGCCGGTGCATTAAATACCTGTCAAAACAGTGTTTTGCAGGCATTGGGCGGCGGCTGGCCGCAGCCCGTGGAGGCGCTGCGGCAAAGCGCCGCCCGGCGCCGTTTCAGTGCCCCGCGGAGTGCTTGCGGGTGGGCTTTTTCTGCTCGGCGGGAGCCGGTGGCGGGGTGTTTCCATCGTCCATCTGCGCGCGCATCGCCTTGGCCGCCTGCGCCGCCAGCGCCGCCTCGCGGCGGGCCGCCCGCGCCACCTTGCTCTGTGCCGCGGCCAGCTTCTTGGCCCGCTCGGCTTCGGCCCGCGCCTGCTCGGCCTGCTGCGAATATTCGATGCCCTGCTGCTGCAGGCGCGCGGCCTCCTCCTGCGCCAACTGGTTCTGCAGGCGCTGCCGGGCCAACTCCAGCCGGGCCATGTCCGCCTCGCGGCGGCTGTTGGCGAGCAGGATCTGGTCGTGTTCGCGATCGAGCTGGTTCAGCTTGACCTGGGCGTCCTGCAACTGCGCGGCGGTCTTGGCCAGGTCGACGCGGCGCTCGGCGAGGTACAAGGCATGCGGCCGGTCGCCACGTCCGGCCTCCTCCAGCGCGCGGATCGCCTCGCGGGCTCGCGCCTGTTCGGACAGGGCGTAATGTCCGAGGCCGGGATCGTTGGCAAGCTGGTCCAGGCTGCCGCGCAGGCGGTTGATGTCGATGTCGTCCTGGCGTGCCTGCGCGGCACCGACCAGGGCCAGCGCCAGGCCGGCGCCAGCGAGCAGTTGGGCAAGGCGCTTCATGGCTGGCCTCCGGGAATGCTGCTGGCGGCCGCGGGATCGTCATTGCCGGGGATCGGCGTGCCGTCGACCGGCGCGGAGAGCACCGAGGCCGAAGGCGCCGGCATGTCGCCCACCGGCAACGGCGCGGAATAGTCGGCGGCGGGTGCCGGGATCGCCTGTTCCATCTGCTGCTGCCGGGCGGCCAGTTGCTCGCCCTCGCTGCGCAGGCGGGTGTTTTCCTGCAGCTTGCCCTGCATCTCGGCACGGGCCGCGCCCAGCCGCGCCTTGACCCGCGCCAGCTCGGCATCGGCGCCGGATTCCTCGGCGAGGTTCGCGGCATCGGCAAACTTGCGCGCCGCCATCGCCTCCTGCGCCTGCTGGAACTTGTCCTGCGCGAAACCGAGGTCGACCGGCGCGTAATCCGCCGCGCCGGCGTCGCGGGCGGCCTGCAGCTGGTATTGGGCCAGGTTCATCGCGTCATTCGGCGGCGGCGCCGTGGCGCAACCGGCCACGGCCAGGGTCAGCGCCAGCATGGTGGCCGCCGCGCGCATGCGGCGCGCGAGCGCGGCCGATGGGGAAAAGAAGTACATCACAGTCCTCATGGTGTGTTGCAGCGTATTGTGGGCAGGCATAATCGTGCAATGCAATGTACATCGGGAACCCAGGGGTAAAACGTGGACATCGGCTACTTCCTCAAGCTCATGGTAGACAAGGGCGCGTCGGACATGTTCCTGTCCACCGGTGCCCCGGTGAACATCAAGGTCGAGGGCAAGCTTTATCCGCTGGGCAATACCGGCCTGCCGAGCGGCATGGTCAAGAAGATCGCCTATTCGCTGATGGACGAGGGCCAAGTGCCGCAGTTCGAGCGCAACCTCGAACTGAACATGGCATTGGCGGTGAAGGAAGCCGGCCGCTTCCGCATCAACGTCTTCAAGCAGCGCGGCGAAGTGGGCATGGTGATCCGCGCGATCAAGAGCGAGATCCCCAACGTCGAGCAGCTGCAGCTGCCGCCGATCTTCCGCGAGCTGATCATGGAGCCGCGCGGGCTGATCCTGGTGGTCGGCGCCACCGGCTCGGGCAAGTCGACCACGCTGGCCTCGATGATCGACCACCGCAACACCAACTCCGCCGGCCACATCCTCACCATCGAGGACCCGATCGAGTACCTGCACCGGCACAAGCGCTCCATCGTCAACCAGCGCGAGGTGGGGCTGGACACCCACACCTACCACGAGGCGCTGAAGAACGCGATGCGCGAGGCGCCGGACGTGATCATGATCGGCGAGATCCGCGACACCGACACGATGGAGGCGGCCATTGCCTTCTCCGAGACCGGCCACCTGTGCCTGGCCACGCTGCACTCCAACAACTCCGACCAGACGCTGGAGCGCATCCTCAACTTCTTCCCCGAATCGGCGCACAAGAACGTGCTGATGAACCTGGCGCTGAACCTGCGCGCGGTGATCAGCCAGCGCCTGGTGATCGGCAAGGACGGCCGCCGCATCCCGGCCGCCGAGGTGCTGCTGAACACGCCGCTGATCCGCGACATGATCCGCCGCGGCCAGATCCACGAGATCAAGGACGCCATGGATCGCAGCCTGCAGGAAGGCATGCAGACCTTCGACCAGTCGCTGTACAAGCTGTACAAGGAAGGCCGCGTGGAACTGGACGAGGCCCTCAGCAAATCCGACTCCCGCGATGGCCTCGCCCTCAAGATCCGCCTCGCCGAAGGCGGCAACAGCAGCGCCGAACTGGCCGGCAACGACCCGTACGGGATGGGGTTCTGAAGGGCCGGGAATAGGGAATAGGGAATCGGGAATCGGGAATCGGGAATCGGGAATCGGAAAAACCAAGCGCGGAGCGCGGCTCCTGCTCTTGCAGTTCCTATTCCCTATTCCCCATTCCCTATTCCCGGCTTACGGTGCGTCGGGTTGCGCCTCCGGCGCCGCACGCTGAAACGCTTCCAGCTCGTTGCAGGCGGCGTGGATGCGCGTAATGGTGGGGTAGTCGTCGAGCGGCAGTTTCCAGCGAATGGCGTTGTAGACCTGCGGGATCAGGCAGGCATCGGCCATGCTCGGGGTTTCGCCGTGGCAGTAGCGGCCGGTGGCGGCGCTCTCCGCCAGCATGGCTTCGATCGCCTTGAAGCCGGCATCGATCCAGTGCCGCGACCAGGCTGCCCGCTGCTCCTCGCTGGCGCCGAACTCCTTCTCCAGATGCTGCAGCACGCGCAGGTTGCCCAGCGGGTGAATGTCGCAGCACACCGCCATGGCCAGCGCGCGCACCTGGGCGCGGCCGCGGGCGTCGACCGGCAGCAGCGCGGTTTCCAGCTCCGGGTGCATCTCGTCCAGATATTCCATGATCGCCAGCGACTGGGTCAGCACGCGGTCGCCGTCGCACAGCACCGGCACGGATTCGAGCGGGTTCAGCGCCTGGTATTGCGCCGTGTGCTGCTCGCCGCCGTCGCGCACGAGGTGCACCGGACGCGTCTCGTAGTCCAGGCCCTTGAGGTTCAGCGCGATGCGCACGCGATAGGCAGCACTGGAACGCCAGTAGCTGTAGAGCACCAAGCCGGTCGCCATGAGCGGTCCCCCCCTGCGTGGATAGCCTGCAGTTTAGCCACAAGTGCAGCCGTTGCGCGCGCCCGCGTGTCGTCGGCCCGGCGTGCCTCGCCAGGCCGCGTTTGCATCACTGCCGCGGCCACCGGACAATAGGCGGTTGCAGCCGGTTCTGGCTAGCCCCCACCATCCAACGGAGTTGTGCCGTGTCCGTCATCCGCATGAGCGACCTCGACCTGCGCAACCAGCGCGTGCTGATCCGCGAAGATCTCAACGTGCCGATCGACGAACAGGGCCGGATCACCTCGACCCAGCGCCTCGACGCCGCCCTCCCGACGATCCTGGCCGCCCGCGACGCCGGCGCGAAGGTGATGGTGATGTCGCACCTGGGCCGGCCCAAGGAAGGCCAGTTCGACGCCGAATCCTCGCTGGCGCCGGTGGCGCTGTGGCTGAGCAGCAAACTCGACCAGCCGGTGCGGCTGGTGGCCGACTACCTGGTCAACGGGGTGGAGGTGGCCGCCGGCGAGGTGGTGCTGCTGGAAAACTGCCGCATGAACGTCGGCGAGGGCAAGGACGACGACACGCTGGCGAAGAAATATGCCGCGCTGTGCGACATCTTCGTGATGGACGCGTTCGGCACCGCGCATCGCGCACAAGCCTCGACCCACGGCGTGATCAGGTACGCCCCGGTCGCCGCCGCCGGCCCGTTGCTGTGCGCCGAGCTGGATGCGCTGGGCAAGGCGCTGGAGCACCCGGCGCATCCGCTGCTGGCGATCGTGGCCGGCTCCAAGGTGTCGACCAAGCTGACCCTGCTGGACAACCTGATCGGCAAGGTCGACCAGCTCATCGTCGGCGGCGGCATCGCCAACACCTTCATCGCCGCAAGCGGCTACGGGATCGGCAAGTCGCTGGTCGAGAACGACCTGCTCGACACGGCGCGACAGATCATCGCCGCGGCCAAGGCGCGCGGCGCCGACGTGCCGATTCCGAGCGACGTCGTCGTCGCAACCGCCTTCGCCGCCGATGCACCGGCCACCATCAAGGCCGTGGATGCCGTCGGCGCCGACGACATGATCCTCGACATCGGCCCGCAGACCGCAGCGAGCTACGCCGCGCTGATCGCCAGGGCCGGCAGCGTGGTCTGGAACGGCCCGGTCGGCGTGTTCGAGTTCGACGCGTTCGGCAAGGGCACCGAAACGCTGGCGCGCGCGATCGCGGCGTCGAACGCGTTCTCGATCGCCGGCGGCGGCGACACGCTGGCCGCGGTCGACAAGTACGGCATCGCCGACCAGGTCTCCTACATCTCCACCGGCGGCGGCGCGTTCCTGGAATTCCTCGAAGGCAAGGAACTGCCGGCGGTCACCGCACTGAAGGCGCGAGCCGCGAAGTAATGCTCTGCCTGTTCGATCTCGACGGCACCCTGATCGATTCCGAGCACGGCATCACCGCCTGCGTGAAGCATGCGCTGGCGCGGCTGGACGTGCCCGCGCCGGCACATGCGGAACTGCGCCGCTGGATCGGCCCGCCGCTGCGGCACAGCTTCGCGCCGCTCCTGGACCACGACGCCGAACGCATCGAGGCGGCGGTGGCGTACTACCACGAGCGCTTCAACACGCTCGGCTGGCGCGAGCACGAGATCTATCCGGGCATCGAGCTGCTGATCGAGCGGCTGCGCGGCGCCGGCCACCAGCTCGCCGTGGTCACCAGCAAGCCGCACCGCCACGCCGCGCCGATCCTCGCCCACCTGCCGTTCGGCGACGCGTTCCTGCGCCTGTACGGCCCGCACCCCGACAGCGCGCACAGCGAGAAGGCCACGATGATCAGCGAGGCACTGGCGGACTTCGGCGCCGACCCGGCCGACACGGTGATGATCGGCGACCGCCACTTCGACATCGACGGCGCCGTCGCCAACCGCGTGCGTGGCTTCGGTGTGCTCTGGGGTTTCGGCAGCCGCGCGGAACTGGAACAGGCCGGCGCCCACGCCATTGCGGCAACGCCGGACGAACTGGCCGCCTTGCTGGAAATCCCGGCGGCCGCTCCGTAGGGCGGGCACCGCCCGCCGGCTTTTGTTTCGGTCGCTGGATAAGGCAGAACGGCGGGCAGTGCCCGCCCTACCGAATGAGGCGCTCGCACAGGCATTCCCGCGATCACCGGGAGGCGACCGCGAGTAGCCTTATTTGACGACGCGCTTCACCGCGTCGACCACGTGCGCCACGGTGAAGCCGAAGTGCTCGAACAGCTGCGGCGCCGGCGCCGAGGCGCCGAACGTGGTCATGCCGACCACCTCGCCGTCCAGACCCACGTACTTGCGCCAGAAATCGGCGGTGGCCGCTTCCACCGCCACGCGCGCGCGGCACCAGAGCGGCAGCACGCCTTCGCGGTATTCCAGCGGCTGCGCGTCGAACACCTCGGTGCACGGCATCGACACCACGCGCACGGCCACGCCCTGCTGCGCCAGCGCGCGCGACGCCTCCATCGCCAGTTCCACTTCCGAACCGGTGGCGATCAGGATCGCCTGGAACTTCGTGTCCAGCGGATCGGACAGCACGTAGCCGCCGCGCAGGATGTCGGCGACCTGCTGCTCGCTGCGCTGCTGGTGCCTGAGGTTCTGCCGCGAGAAGATCAGGCACGACGGCGCGCCCTTGCGCTCGATCGCCGCCTTCCACGACGCCGCCGATTCCACCGCATCGCACGGACGCCACAGCTGGTTGTTCGGGATGTAGCGCAGGCTCGCCATGTGCTCCACCGGCTGATGGGTCGGGCCGTCCTCGCCCAGGCCGATCGAGTCGTGCGTGTAAACGTGGATCGCATGGGCCGGGATCAGCGCACTCATGCGCACCGCATTGCGCGCGTAGTCGGAGAACACCAGGAACGTCGCGTCGTACGGGATGAAGCCGCCATGCAGCGCCACGCCGTTGGCGATCGCGGTCATGCCGAACTCGCGCACGCCGTAATAGACGTAGTTGCCCTTGCCGTCCGCGCTGTCGCCGGTGGCGGCGTCGAGGCTGCCCTTCCACTTGGTCAGGTTGGAGCCGGCCAGGTCGGCCGAGCCGCCGATCAGCTCCGGCAGCAGCGGCGCGAACGCTTCGATGCTCATCTGCGAAGCCTTGCGCGAGGCCACTTCGGGACCGTCGGCCTGCAGCTTGTCGATGAACGCCTGCGACTTCGCGGCCCAGTCGGCCGGCAGTTCGCCGCGCATGCGGCGCTTGAACTCGGCGGCCAGTTCCGGATGCGCGGCGGCGTACCTGGCGAACGCATCGTTCCAGGCCTGTTCGGCGGCGGCGCCCTTGGCCTTGTGATCCCAACCGGCATAGATCTCGGCCGGGATCTCGAACGGTGCGTACTTCCAGCCCAGCTGCTCGCGCGCGGCGGCGATCTCGTCCTTGCCCAGCGGCGCGCCGTGGCTTTCCTCCTTGCCCTGCTTGTGCGGCGCACCGAAGCCGATGACGGTTTTCGCGCAGATCAGGGTGGGCTTGTCGTGCTGCGTGGTGGCCTTGGCGATCGCCTGTTTGATCGCCTCGGCATCGTGCCCGTCCACGCCGCGGATCACGTTCCAGCCGTAGGCCTCGAAGCGCGCCGGGGTGTCGTCGGTGAACCAGCCGTGCACCTCGCCGTCGATCGAGATGCCGTTGTCGTCGTAGATCGCCACCAGCTTGCCGAGCTCCCAGGTGCCGGCCAGCGAGGCGGCTTCGTGCGAGATGCCTTCCATCAGGCAGCCGTCGCCGAGGAAGGCGTAGGTGTGGTGATCGACCACATCGTGGCCCGGACGGTTGAAATGCGCCGCCAGTACCTTCTCGGCCAGCGCGAAGCCGACCGCATTCGCCAGGCCCTGGCCGAGCGGACCGGTGGTGGTCTCCACTCCCGGCGTTTCGCTGGCTTCCGGGTGGCCGGCGGTCTTCGAATGCAGCTGGCGGAAGCGCTTGAGCTGGTCCATCGGCAGGTCGAAGCCGGTCAGGTGCAGCAGCGCGTACTGCAGCATCGAGCCGTGGCCGTTGGACAGCACGAAGCGGTCGCGGTTGGGCCACTTCGGGTTGGCCGGATTGAACTGCAGGAAGTCGTTCCACAGCACCTCGGCGAGGTCGGCCATGCCCATCGGCATGCCCGGATGACCGGACTTGGCCGCTTCCACGGCGTCCATGGCAAGGGCTCGCACGGCGTTGGCGAGTTCGCGGCGGGTGGTCATCGGGCGTCTCCGGAGGGTGCAAAAGCGCCCATTGTCGCCGATCCGGTCGCGCGGTGTCGCGCGCCGGACACGGCCCGGGGCGCGGCCCGCATTCGACCGGCTTAATCTGCGCTTAATACTGAACTAATGAGTATTGAATCTTTCGGGGCACCACCCATCTAAGTCTTCGTGTCGCCGCCCGTCTTGGGCGGGGCGCATTCGACAAACGGCCCTCCCCATCCGGGGCCAACTGTCCTGACCATTGGAGCCTCATCCATGAAAACCAAGAAAACACTGCTCGCCCTCGCCCTCGTCTCTGCCGGCCTGGTGGCCGTCCCCGCCGCCTTCGCGCAGAACGCGCCCGCCGACAACGCCGGCTGGTTCGTCAACGGCAACATCGGCCGCACCGCGATCAACCAGGGGCCGTACGACGGCCATGACACCGGCTATGCCTTGAACGGCGGCTACCGTTGGTCGCTGGCGCCGAACTTCGCGCTGGGCGCCGAGGTGGGCTACAACGACCTGGGCAACATCCACGCCAAGAACATCTTCAACAGCGACCCGGTGATCGCCGACAACAAGTCGCAGCTGCACGGCTGGACGGTGGGCGCCAACGCCCGGCTGGACATGACCCCGAACTGGTACCTCAGCGGTCGCGCGGGCCTGTACAGCTGGACCGGTCACGGCATGAACAACGACGTGAACCCGATCCGCAAGAGCCTGGACGACAACAGCTGGTACGCCGGCGCAGGCATCGGCTACAACATCACCCCGCAGCTCAGCGTGGGCGTGAACTACGACTACTTCGACGCCAGCAAGGACCACGTGAACCTCAGCACGGACATGGTCTCGGCCAGCGCCGAATACCGCTTCTGATCCGCAGAGGTTGATTCCGACATCGCGTCGGGATGTTCACCTACAAGAAGAGGGCGCCTGAGGGCGCTCTCTTTCTTTATGCGAACTGCGCCACATATAAAATACGTGGTTGGCGCCTTGCGTCCCGACGCGCAGGACTGCGACAGGAAAGATCGGGAAACACCACAACAGGGGATTTCAAATGAAAAACTCACTCTTGACGCTGGCCGCTCTGGCCGGTGCGACGTTGGCCACGGCCAGCGTGCAGGCAAAGGATCTCACCGGCGGTTTCGTCAACCTCGGCGCCGGTCGCGTGAGCTACCACGCCACGTTGGACAACTACGACCTCGGCAGCGAACACGGCACGGCCGTCATTCTCAACGCCGGCTACCGCACCCAGTTCATCGGCTTCGAGGCGGGCTACACCGACCTCGGCAGCATCAGCAGCCGCGATGGCACCACCTACGCCAAACTCTCGGGTGACGGCTGGACCGCAGGCATCAACGGTCACTTCAACCCGACCGACGCCTGGTACATCTCCGCGCGCGGCGGCGCCTTCGTGTGGAAGCTGCACGGCACGGCGCAGTCCAGCGATCCGGCCAACTCGTTCAACGAGAAGGCCAGCAGGCAGTCGCTGGGCTGGTATGCCGGCGTCGGCACCGGCTACGACATCAACAAGAGCTGGAGCATCGGCGCCAACTTCGATTACTACAGCATCTCCAAGCAGGGCCTGGACATCGGCAACCGCATCTACACGGTGAGCGCCGAGTACCGCTTCTGAACTCCATCGCGTGACGCAAAAAAGGGCGCCGCAAGGCGCCCTTTTCTTCTCTGCCGATTCCCTGTTCCCTATTCCCTATTCCCCGCCTGAAAGGCAATCAGCCGTTCCACTGCCCCAGCGCCGCCAGGCCATTGTCCCTGGCGCGGGCGTGAACGATCTTCTGCGCGTCGGCGACGTTGCCCTTCAGGTCCTTCGACCACAACTGCAGCGCGGCCTGCTGCATCGCGCGGCCGTAGGAGAACGACAGCGGCCACGGGTGCGGGCCGATCTGGTTCATCGCGTTGAGGTGCGCGGTGGACTGCTGGTCGCTCTGGCCACCGGAAAGGAACACGATGCCCGGCAGCGCTGCCGGCACGGTGGACTTGAGCACGCGCACGGTGGCCTCGGCTACTTCACCGACCTCGGCCTGCTCCTCGCAATCCTTGCCGGGGATGACCATGCTGACCTTCAGGATGGTGCCTTCCAGCATCACGTTCTGCTCGTACAGCGCATTGAACAGGCTGCGCAGCACGGCTTCGTGCACTTCGTAGCTGACTTCGATGGTGTGGTCGCCGTCCATGATCACTTCGGGCTCGACCATCGGCACCAGGCCGGCCTCCTGGCACAGCGCGGCGTAACGAGCCAGCACGTGGCAGTTCGCCTCGATCGCGGTGGAGCTGGGGTTTTCCTCGGAGATGTTGATCACCGCGCGCCACTTGGCGAACTGGGCGCCCAGCTTCGCGTATTCCTGCAGGCGTTCGCGCAGGCCGTCGAGGCCTTCGGTGACCACGTCGCCGGGGAAACCGGCCAGCGGCTGCGGGCCCTTGTCGACCTTGATGCCGGGGATGATGCCGTTCTTCTTCATCACCTGGGTGAACGGCACGCCGTCCTTGGTGGACTGGCGGATCGTCTCGTCGAACAGGATCGCGCCGGAGATGTGCTCGGACAGGCCCGGCGTGGTCAGCAGCAACTCGCGGTAGGCGCGCCGGTTCTCCTCGGTGTTCTCGATGCCGACGGCCTCGAAGCGCTTGCGGATGGTGTTGGTCGACTCGTCGATCGCGATGATGCCCTTGCCGGGCGCAACCATCGCCAGGGCGACGCTTTCGAGATCTTCAATGCTCATTGGTGACTCCGCGATGGTGGGGGCGATGCCCGGCCACCCATGGTGGGCGCCGCCTCGAGAACGAAGCGGCATGGTGAAAAACGCCGATTATAGGCCAGATCGGGGCCACGACGGGCCGAAACGACGCCGCACCCCGCAGGCACTGCCGGCTCAGCTCAGGCCGGGTAGCCGGGCAGCTTGCACGGGGCCATCAGCTGGGCGCGCGCGGCCGGGTCCTTGGGACCGTTGAACACCACGATGTAATACGTGGCCACCGGCTGGTGGATGTTGTTGTTCAGCGACGGGCCGTAGCGGAAATTGGCCACTGCGCTGCGCGCCATCGGGCCGAGGTCGCTCTTCGGCTCCACCTTGGCCACCTGCACGTCCATCGGCACGCCATCGGAACCGATGGTGTAGGTCACCGCCACGCAACCGGGCTTGTCCAGGTTGAGGCCGCTGTTGGGCGCATCCATCTGCACCTGGGTGTTGAGCAGGATCCAGTAGCGGTACAAGTCCTGCTGGTCAATCTTGACCGTCTGCGCCAGCACCGGCGCTGCGACGCCCAGGGCGAGCGCGAACAGCACGCCGCGGCACACGGAGGAAAACGGGGTGTTCATGGCAGGCTCCGGCAACGTGTCGATGGCCACAGTGTAGCTGCCTGCATGCCGCGCCAGCGTCAACGATGTCGCGGCGACGCGGCCGGTTCAGGCTTCACAGGTCGCGCAGGCTGTCGATGGTGCCGTCGGGGCCGACCGCGAGCAGCTTCAGCGTGTTGGTGCCGCCGACGTGGCCGACGCGGTCGCCGTAGGTGATCACCACGCTGTCACCCTGGACCAGCCTGTCCTGTTCGAACAGCAGGCGCACCGCGGCGCGGGTGGAAGCGGCCATGCTCTGCTTCTCGCCGTGGCTGAACTCCACCGGCTGCACGTCGCGCAGCAGCTGCATGCGCCGCCGTGCGGAGGCCGACGGCGACATGCCGTAGATCGGCACCGCGCTGCGGTAGCGCGACAGCCATTGCGCGGTGGCGCCGGATTCGGTCAGTGCCACGATCGCCCGCACGCCGAGCTGGCCGGCCAGCATCATCGCGGCCAGCGCGATCGCCTGGTCGGTGCGGTCGAGCCGGTGGCCGCCGGCGGAGAGGTCGTCCTTGGGCTCGAACTGGCGCTCGGCGCCGAGGCAGATCCGCGTCATCGCGGCCACCGCCTTGTCCGGATGCGCACCGGCGGCGGTTTCCTCCGACAGCATCACCGCATCGGTGCCGTCGATCACGGCATTGGCCACGTCGAGCACTTCGGCGCGGGTCGGGATCGGCGAGCGCACCATCGACTGCAGCATCTGGGTGGCGGTGATCACCGCGCGATTGCGCTGCACCGCCTCGCGGATGATCTTCTTCTGCAGGCCGGGCAGCTCGGCGTCGCCGATCTCCACGCCCAGGTCGCCGCGCGCCACCATCACCACGTCGGAGGCGTCGATGATCTCGCCCAGCACGGGGATGGCGTCGGCGCGCTCGATCTTGGCCACCAGCGCGGCACGCCCGCCGGCCAGCTTGAGCAGGCGGCGGGCCTGGTGCATGTCGTCGGCCGAACGCACGAAGGACACGGCGAGGAAATCCGCGCCGATCTCGGCGGCCAGCTGGATGTCCGCCTTGTCCTTGTCCGACAGCGCGTCGACGGAAAGCCCGCCGCCCTGCCGGTTGAGCCCCTTGCGGTTGGACAGCTTGCCGGCCACCAGCACCTCGCAGCGCACTTCGCTGCCGACCACCTCGCGCACGGTGAGCCCCACCAGGCCGTCGTCCAGCAACAGCACGTCACCGGCGCTCACGTCATCGGGCAAGCCGTAATAGCTCACGCCCACGCGGGTGGCGTCGCCGGGCGGCACGCCGGGGCGGCAATCGAGCACGAAGCTGGCACCTTCGACCAGCTGCACCGGGCCGTCGGCGAAGGTCTCGATGCGGATCTTCGGCCCCTGCAGATCGGCCAGCACGCCGACCTCGCGGCCCGCAGCCTCGGCCGCTTCGCGCACCGCCCGCGCGCGGGCGCGGTGATCATCGGGCGCGCCGTGCGAGAGGTTGAGGCGCACGACGTCGACGCCTTCGTCGATGAGCTTGCGCAGCGCGCCCGGTGCGTCAGTGGCCGGGCCGAGGGTGGCGACGATCTTGGTGCGGCGGATTTTGGAAATGAGCATCAGCTGAGCCTAGCAGAATCGTCACGCCGCGCCGCCGGTCCACGCTCAACGCGCAGCGGAACCGGCGCCGAGCGCCAGGTTGAGCACTTGCGCGAGGCGACGGCCGGCTTCGCGCAGGCGGCGGTCGGCCACAGGCAGCCAGGTCGACACGTAGCCCGGGGTGATCTTGTGGCCGACGGGGTAGAAGCCGGCCTCGGCGGTGATCCGGCACGACTCCTGCGCCCACTGCGCGTAGGGGTTGTCCAGCGGCGCACTCGGCGCCGGCAACGGCACCGGCACCGCCGAATCCAGGCGCTGCGCGTACTGCTGCCAATCCAGGCCACGGGTGTAGAGCATGCCGGAGTCCCACACCCGGTGCAGGTTGCTGCCCTTGCCGTCGAACTGCACCTGATAGGTGTTGCCGCCCTTGTCCTCGCGATAGCCGGCATGCAAGGGCTGGTGGACGTCGCCGACGAAATGCACCACGAACTTCAGCGCCTGGCGGCGCACGGCGTCCGGCTTGCTGCGGTCGCCCAGCACACCCACGTAGTACTGCAGCGCCGCCACCACGCAGCGACCGTCGCGGCAATCGCGCGGCGGCACGTAGTCACACGAGGGGCCACCGCGGAAATTGATGTAGTGCTGGCTGCGTGTCTGCCTCCACAGATTCGCCATGGCCGGATCGTCCTGCATCTGGTCGGCCCAGTTGGCGACGTCGCCCAGCGAATCGGTATGCTCCGGCGCCAGCAGGCGCTGGACCTCGGCTTCCGCAACGGGGCTCAAGTGCCGCTGCGCCAGCTCGGCGACCACGCTGTGGCCGAGCGGCCCCCACGCCAGCGCCGGCGTAACCAGCAGGCAGGCGAGCACGGCGGTGGTGGCGCGACGGGCGAAGCTCATGCGAGTCATTCCGGCAAGGGAGGGATCGCCGCAGTCTGCCACAGAGCACTGCGGCTTTTTGCCGCCGCCGGCGCGCACCACGGCCCGCGGGGCAGGCAGGCACCCGGAAATGGCGGTAAAATCGGCGTTCTTTCCGCCGCGCTCGCGGCATCCTTCAGGAGGACGTTCCCTCATGACCATCAAGGTCGGCATCAACGGCTTCGGCCGCATCGGTCGCAACGTGCTGCGCGCCGCCGTGGAGAACTTCGGCAACGACATCGAGATCGTGGCGATCAACGACCTGCTGGAGCCCGATTACCTGGCCTACATGCTGAAGCACGACTCCGTGCACGGCCGCTTCGATGGCGACGTGGAGGTCGACGGCAACCACCTGGTGGTCAACGGCAAGCGCATCCGCCTGACCCAGGAGCGCGACCCGGCCAACCTGAAGTGGAACGAGGTGAACGCCGAAGTGGTGATCGAATCCACCGGCCTGTTCCTGACCAAGGAATCGGCGCAGAAACACATCGACGCCGGCGCGAAGAAGGTGATCCTGTCCGCGCCGTCGAAGGACGCCACGCCGATGTTCGTCTACGGCGTCAACGACAAGACCTACAAGAGCGAGGCGATCATCTCCAACGCCAGCTGCACCACCAACTGCCTGGCGCCGGTGGCCAAGGTGCTCAACGACAAGTGGGGCATCAAGCGCGGCCTGATGACCACCGTGCACGCCGCCACCGCCACGCAGAAGACCGTGGACGGCCCGAGCAACAAGGACTGGCGCGGCGGCCGCGGCATCCTGGAGAACATCATTCCCTCGAGCACCGGCGCCGCCAAGGCCGTGGGCGTGGTGATCCCCGAGCTCAACAAGAAGCTCACCGGCATGAGCTTCCGCGTGCCGACCTCCGACGTGTCGGTGGTCGATCTCACGGTGGAGCTGGAGAAGCCGGCGACCTACGAGGAAATCAAGGCCGAGATGAAGGCGCAGAGCGAAGGCGCGCTGAAGGGCATCCTGGGCTACACCGAGGAGAAGGTGGTGGCCACCGATTTCCGCGGCGACGCGCGCACCTCGATCTTCGACGCCGACGCCGGCATCGCGCTGGACGACAGCTTCGTCAAGCTGGTCAGCTGGTACGACAACGAGTGGGGCTACTCCAACAAGTGCCTGGAGATGGTGCGCGTCGTCGCGAAGTAGTCGCCTCCCACGCAAACCCCTAGGCCCGCGCCGACATCGTCGGCGCGGGCTTTTTCATGTGCGGCGGCGGCTCAGCGCGCTTGTGCCCGGGCGTCCGCCCGCACGCCGAGCCAGCCCTTGACCGAGGCGATCACCAGCGGAATCGCGCCGAAGCCGATGAAGATCAGGTCGCCGGGCAGGCGCAGCCACTCCACCAGGTGCGAACGCGACGTGGCCATGTACTCCACGCTGCGCGCGTGCCAGTAGCCGTGCTCGACCACGTCCCACAGCTGCATCACCCCGCTGGGGAACAGGCTCATCAGGATCATCAGCATCAGGCCGATATTGGTCCCCCAGAAGGCCACCTTGACGTACTTCTCGATGCCCGGCCAGCGCGCGTCGCTGCTGACCTGGCGCAGGCAGAACACCATCAGCGCGATCGCCAGCATGCCGAACACGCCCATCAGTGCCGCATGGCCATGGGTCGGCGTGACCTGGGTGCCCACTTCGTAGTAGCTGACGATCGGCAGGTTGAGGAAGAAGCCGAACATGCCCGCGCCGACGAAGTTCCAGAAGCCCACCGCCATCAGGAAGTAGAACGTCCACTTGTGCGGCACCCTGACCGACTTGCCGCACACGGCGCAGTCGCCGCGGGTGGTACGCACGAAATCCCAGGCATCCAGCGTCAGCAGGGTCAACGGCACCACCTCGAGCACCGAGAACAGGGCCGACAAGGCCATGTTGAAGTTCGTGTGGCCGGTGAAGTACCAGTGGTGCCCGGTGCCGATCAGGCCGCCGAGGAAATACAGGATCGCGTCCAGGTAGATCACCCGCAGCGCCACGTTGCGTCGGGTCAGGCCCAGTTGGTAGAAGGTCAGCGCCACCACCGTGGTGGCGAAGAACTCGAAGAAGCCTTCCACCCACAGGTGGATGATCCAGAAGCGCCAGGTATCGACCACCGTGTAGTTGGTCTTCGCGCCGAAGAACAGCGCCGGCACGTAGAACACCGGAATGGCGACGGCCGCGAACATGAACATCTTCGCCAGCGGGCGTGCCGCCTCGTTGGCCACCGCACGCGGGCGTGCCAGCATCCACAGGATGACGAACCAGGCCAGCAGGCCGACCACCAGCAGGTACTGCCAGAACCGGCCCAGTTCCAGGTACTCCCAGCCCTGGTCGCCGAACCAGAACCACAGATGGCCCAGCTTCTGTTCGATGCCGGCCCAGACGCCGAGCAGGCTGCCGCCGATCACCACCACGAAGGCGGCAAACAGCAGGTGCACCCAGCCGGCGAGCCAGCGCGGCTCGTCATCCGGCGCACGCAGCGAGCGGCCGAGGAACAGGGCGGCGGCGACATACGCGGTGGCGATCCAGAAGATCGCCGTCTGCAGATGCCAGGTGCGCAGCAGGTTGCTGGGGAAGATGTTCTCCAGCTGGAAGCCGTAGAAACTGCCCGGGTCGGCGCGGAAGTGGGCCACGCCGCCGCCGACCAGGGTCTGCATCAGGAACAGCAAGGCCACCACCACGAAGAACTTCATCAGCGCCCGCTGGCCCGCGCCGACCTGCCCCGGCAACAGCTGCGGGTGCACGTGGTGGCCGCGGCTGATCCAGCCCAGGTAGTCGAACTTGCCGAACGCCAGCAGCACGGTCGCGATGCCGGCCAGCAGCACCAGCAGGCTCAGCGCGCTCCACAGCAAGGCACTGCCGGTGGCCACGTTGCCGACGCTGGGGTCGTAGGGGAAGTTGTTGGTATACGACGCCTCCGTGCCCGGCCGCGTCGCCACCGAGGCCCACGCCGCCCAGGTCACGAAGGCGGTGAACTGGTGCAACTCCACCGGATCGCTGATCAGGCCCGGCTTGAGTCCCCCGTTTTTCGTCGGGTCCTTGAAATAGTCCGTCCAGTAGCCGATCTGCTGCCGGTAGGCGACGGCTTCGGCATCGGTCAGCTGCAGCACGCCGGTTTGCGCATCGTAGCGGTTGGTCTTCAGGACCACCGCCGTCTGCCCACGCACCGCGGCCTGCTGCTGCGCATCCAGCTCGCCCGGAGGCTTGCCGTACTGCTTGCCGGCGATCGCCGCCGCGGTGTCCACGCCCAGCCGGTGCAGTGCCTCGGCGGAGTAATCCGGCCCGAGGTAGGCGCCATGTCCCCAGATGCTGCCGTTGTCCATCAGGCCGTATTTGAGAAAGACCGCCTGGCCGTCGCGGATGTCGTCACCGCTGAACAGGGCCGTGCCCTGGGCATCGACCACCTGCGCGGGAATCGGTGGCGCGTTGCGATAGGCCAGCGAGGTGATCGCCAGCAATCCGGCAAAGCCGAACACCAACACGATCGCCACCGTTCGCAGCCACCATGGTGACAGTTCGGTATCGTCGTCGGTCAAGGGTTGCGCTGCCTCGTTCATCGTCGCTCCTCCGGCAAGATGAGTGCGCGCAAGCCTGTGGCGCAACAAGGCGGCGAAACGCTCCCGCCCTGCGTGTCGAACCGGCTCGCGCGGATCGATGCGGTGGTTCTGGTTCCCCCGTCAACGCATCGCCCGCCTACCATAAACCTTTTTGCTCCCCCGCAGCAGGGCGACGTGCCGGGTGGACTCAGCGCTTGAGCAGCGGCAGCTTGTTCGGTACGCCGTCCCACTTGTCGGCGTCTTCCATCGACGGGATCTTGCTGGTCAGCACCGGCCATTCCTTCGCCAGCTCGGCATTGATCGACATGTAGATCTCCTGCCCGGCCGGTACGTCGAGCTCGGGGAAGATCGCGCCGACCGGACACTCCTCCACGCACAACGTGCAGTCGATGCATTCGTCGGGATCGATCACCAGGAAATTGGGCCCGGCGTGGAAGCAATCGACCGGGCACACCTCGACGCAGTCGGTGTGCTTGCAGTTGATGCAGTTGTCGGTGACGACGTGCGTCATCATGCCTCCTTCCGCAGCCTCGCCGCGGTAACTACAGTGTCCGCGGCAACTGCTGCCGTGACCATGATCCAGATCAGTGTGCCACGCTCGCTGCCCACGCAGAATCCTTCCGTTCTCTCATCTTCCCCAAGGAGCGACACCATGCGCAAACTGATTGCCGTTGCCCTGCTCGGGCTGCTCTCCACTCCGCTGATGGCTGCCGAGTGCGCCACCACCATCGAGGGCAGCGATGCGATGCAGTTCAACAAGAAGACCATCACCGTGCCGAGTACCTGCAAGACCTTCAAGGTCACGCTCAAGCACACCGGCAAGCTGCCGGTCACCGCGATGGGCCACAACTGGGTGCTGTCGCACGCCTCGGATGAAGCCGGCGTGGTCGCCGACGGCATGAAGGCCGGCGCGGCCAACAGCTACGAGAAGCCCGGTGACAGCCGTATCATCGCCCACACCAAGCTGATCGGCGCCGGCGAGAGCGACACCGCCACGATCAACGTGGCCAAGCTCAAGGCCGGCGAGCAGTACGCGTTCTTCTGCACCTTCCCCGGCCATGCCGCCCTGATGAAGGGCACGCTGAGCCTCGGCAAGTAAGCTTTGCCGCAACGGCAGCGCGCCCGGCCGAGATGGCCGGGTGCGCCTTTTCTGCGTCATGCGTCCGTTTCGTGCACCCTGCCCCGACATGAGCCCAGCCGAGCCCTTCAACGAAACCGCCATCGCCACGCTGGTCGACCACTTCTACGAGAAGGTGCGGCGCGATCCGGAGATCGGTCCGGTGTTCAATGCAGCCGTGCACGACTGGGACGAGCACAAGCGCCTGCTGACCTCGTTCTGGTGTTCGGTGGCGCTGCGTGCGGGCAGCTATCGCGGCAACCCGATGGCAGCACACCGCCCGCACCCGATCCGCGCCAAGCATTTCGATCGCTGGCTGGCACTGTGGCGTGAAACCTGCGGCGAGGAACTCGATCCGGTCCACGCCGAGCACATGCTGGAGTACGCCCAGCGCATCGGCCGCAGCCTGAAGTACGGCCTGGGCCTGCATCCCGAAGCGAAGCCGTTCGGTGTGCCTGTGATCGGCATCCATCGCTGATCGGTCACACCCCGATTCGCGCAAGGCCATTGCAGGAGCGCACCCTCTGCGCGACGTCTACCAGGAGCATCGCGCACAGGGTGCGCTACAGCATTCAGCGTAGGGCGGGCATTGCCCGCCGGCTCTTCGACAAGATGCGCGGCCAGCCTCGGCGGGCAGTGCCCGCCCTACTCACAGGCAAGCGAAAGTCCTGATCAGCCCAGCGCTTTCAGCGCGGCGGCGTAATCCGGCTCGTCGCCGATCTCGCCCACCAGCTCGGTGTGCAGCACCTTGTCGTGCTCGTCCAGCACCACCACTGCCCGGGCGGCAAGGCCGGCCAGCGGGCCGTCGGCGATCGCCACGCCGTAATCGGCGAGGAATGCGCGGCCGCGCATCATCGACAGGTTGACCACCTGGTCCAGCCCTTCCGCGCCGCAGAACCGCTTCTGCGCAAACGGCAGGTCGGCGGAAATGCACAGCACCACGGTGTTGTCGAGCTTGCCCGCGGCCTCGTTGAAGTGGCGCACCGAGGCCGCGCAGGTCGGCGTGTCGACGCTGGGGAAGATGTTGAGTACCTTGCGCTTGCCGGCGAAACGCGACAGCCCGACGTCGGAAAGGTCGCCCGCCACCAGCGAAAACGCCGGCGCGGCCGAGCCGACCGTGGGGAAACTGCCGTCGACGCGAACCGGCTTGCCGTGGAGGGTAACTGTGGACATGGTGCGACTCCTGCTTTGTGAAAGGCTACAAGTAGAACATGGTCTTGGCCAGAAACACGATGCCGACCATCAGCGCCAGCACGATGCGATGGGTGTGCTTGAACCGGCAGACGTCCATCTTGCCGTGGCGCATCGCCCACATCGCGTTGACGAACACGCCCAGTACGCCAAACGCCAGTACCACCTTGAGCAGCAGCCAGTTGCCGAAGCGCGAGCCGACGCAGGCAAAGCCGTCGCAGCGGATGTCGAACAGCATGAAGCCGCTGGCGAACAGCAGCACTACCACCACCGGCATGTAGCGCCGTACCCGCGCCATCACCGCCTGCTCGATGCGCTGCATGGTGACGATGTCGAAGTGCTTGTGCAGCGACTCCACCACGATCACCTCGAACGCCACCGCACCGACGAACACGATGGCGCAGGCCAGGTGCAGCAGGACGATCCACGGATACCAGGCAAGCATGCGCGTTGGCCATGAGAAAGAACCAACGCCCAGCATCCGCCGCCCAGGCGGCGCCGGCCATGACCTGCATCAACCGGTGCCGGCGGCGCAGCCGCTGCACCGGTCTGTGACAATCCGCCCCGCGTCGCCGCCATCGCGGTTGACCTGCATCAGGGCCGCCGCCGCGCGCCGCCGCGAGCATGTCCCCTGCCGATTGTCGGCATTCGCGTTCTTTCGCCACCCATGGCAAGTCGAGGCTCCGCGTGAACAGTGTCGTCCCGCTCATCCATCCGTTGCGCCACACCGGGCGGCGCTGGGTCCACGAAGCACTCGAATGTCTGGCCCAGGAAGCCGCGCGCTCGGCCGACACGCACCTGCTGAAACTCAACTTCCCCGGCTTCCACGGCATCGACTTCTACTTCAAGGACGAGGCGAGCCATCCCAGCGGCAGCCTCAAGCACCGGCTGGCGCGCTCGCTGTACCTGTACGCGCTGTGCAACGGCCGGCTCGGCCCGGACCAGACGGTGGTCGACGCCTCCTCCGGCAGCACCGCGATCTCCGAGGCCTGGTTCGCGCGCCTGCTCGGCCTGCGTTTCGTCGCGGTGATGCCGGCGTGCACCGCGCCGGGGAAAATCCGCGACGTGCAGGCGCTGGGCGGCGAGGTCGACCTGGTGGACGACCCCGCCAAGGTGCATGCGCGCGCCGCCGAGCACGCGGCGCGCGGCGCCTGTCACCTGGATCAGTTCGGCCTGGCCGAGCGCGCCACCGACTGGCGCGGCAACAACAACATCGCCGAGTCGATCATTGGCCAGCTCGCCCGTGAGCGCTCGCCCGAGCCGCACTGGATCGTCTGCGGTGCGGGCACCGGCGGCACCTCGGCCACCATCGGCCGCTACCTGCGCTATCGCCGCCTGCACACCCGGCTGTGCATCGCCGACCCCGTCGGCAGCGGTTTCGTGTGCGGCTGGCAAAGCAACGACCGCAGCGCCGTAGCCAGCCGCCCCACCCTGATCGAAGGCATCGGCCGGCCGCGGGTCGAGCCGGGCTTCGTGTTCGAGGTGGTGGACCACGTGATCGGCGTGCCGGACGAAGCCTCCATCGCCGGCGCGTGGCTGCTCGGCGAGCTGTTCGGGCATCGCTACGGCGGCTCCTCGGGCACCAACTTCGTCGCCTGCCTGACCCTGGCGGCCACGATGCGCGCCGAAGGCCAGCGCGGCAGCATCGTCAGCCTGCTGTGCGATCGCGGCGAGCGCTACGCCGAAACCCTGTTCGACCCGCACTGGTTGACCGCGCACGGCATCGACCGCTCGCACAGCGAGGCGTCGCTGCGCCACAGCATCGAGACCGGCTGCGCGCCGCTGCGCCGGACAGCCTCCGCCTGACGCCGCGCCAATCCGCCGCAGGCACCGCCGGGCCGATTTGACCATGGTCAACACCGGCCACCCGCAGCCGGCCCATGCTGGCTTCCATATTTCACGGGAGACACGGCGATGGGCAGACTGAGCGGCAAGGTGGCACTGGTGACCGGCGCCGCCGTGGGCATCGGCGCCGCCTGCGCGCGCCGGCTGCTGGAAGCCGGCGCGAAAGTGGCGCTGGTCGACATGCAGGACGGGCCGGGCCAGCAGCTGGCCGCGGAACTCGGCGAGGGCGCGCGCTATTTCCACGCCGACGTGGCGGTAGAGGCCGAGGTGGCCGCGGCGATAGCCGGCACGGTCGCGGCGTTTGGACGTCTGGACGTCCTGGTCAACAACGCCGGCATCGCCGGCGCGAACAAGCCGACTCACGAAATCACCGAAGCCGAGTGGGACCGGGTGCAGGCGATCAACGTGAAGGGCGTGTTCTTCTGCACCAAGCACGCGATCGCGCCGCTGCGCGCGGCCGGCGGCGGCAGCATCATCAACCTGTCGTCGATCTACGGCCTGGTCGGCGCGCCGGATTCACCGCCCTACCACGCGTCCAAGGGCGCGGTGCGGCTGATGAGCAAGACCGACGCGATGCTGTACGCTGCCGACCGCATCCGGGTCAACTCGATCCATCCCGGCTTCATCTGGACGCCGATGGTGGAGCAGCACATCGCCTCGATGGGCGGCGACCCGGCCGAACACCGGCGCGAGGTCGGCGCGCTGCACCCGCTGGGCCACATGGGCGAGCCGGACGACATCGCCTGGGGCGTGGTCTACCTGGCGTCCGACGAATCGAAATTCGTGACCGGCAGCGAGCTGGTCATCGACGGCGGCTACACCTGCCACTGACCATCCACTGCTGGAGGACTCCACCATGTTCAAGCACATTTTGCTGCCCACCGACGGGTCCGAGCTGTCGCTGCGGGCGGTCGACACCGGTATCGAACTGGCTGCCAGACTCGGCGCCCGCGTATACGCATTCCACGTCATCGCGCCCTTCCCCGCCTCGGTCTACTTCGCCGAGTTCGTCGTGGCCAACGAGCCGGGCTATACCCGCGAGGCGATCGCCAACGCCGAACGCTACCTGGCCGACGTGCGCGGGCGGGCGCAGGCCGCCGGCGTTGCCTGCGAAGGCAGCCACGAAATCGATGCGCGTCCCTACTCGGCCATCGTCGGCGCCGCGCGCAAGCAGCAGTGCGACCTGATCGTGATGGCCTCGCACGGCTGGCGCGGCTTCGACCGGCTGTTGCTGGGCAGCGAGACGCACAAGGTGATCTTGAACGGCGACGTGCCGGTGCTGGTTTGCCGTTGAGCAACGGCCGGCGGGCCGCGGCGTGAACGGGAAGACAGCGCCGCCCGCCCGCCGCGGCCTCGACCCGGCCGAGGCGGCGCGCCGATTGGCGGCACACGGCCCGAACCTGCTGCCGGGCAGCGCCCCCAGGAGCATGCTCGCGATCGTCGGCGGCGTGCTGACCGAGCCGATGTTCCTGATGCTGCTGGTTGCCGGCGGCCTGTATCTGGCGTTGGGCGACCGCGCCGAGGCAGCGTTCCTGCTGTCGTTCGTGTTCGTGGTGATCGGCATCACGCTGGCGCAGGAGCGCAAGACCCAGCGGGCGCTGGAGTCGTTGCGCGAGCTGTCCGCACCGCGCGCGCTGGTGATCCGCGGCGGCGAGGAAAAGCGCATTCCCGGCCGCGAAGTGGTGGTGGGCGACTTGCTGGTGCTGCACGAGGGCGATCGCATCGCCGCCGACGCGGTGCTGCTGGACGGCCATCTCGACGTCAACGAATCGCTGCTCACCGGCGAGGCGGTGCCGGTCACCAAGCTCCCCGGCGAGGATACCGGCCAGCTGTTCGCCAGCACCGTGGCGACCAAGGGCGTCGGCGTCGCCGAGGTCCGCGCCATCGTCAGTGCCACCGCAGTCGGCCGCATCGGTCAGGCGCTGGCCGACACCGTCGAACCGGTGTCCGGCCTGCAACAGGCCTCGCGCCGGCTGATCCGCAACCTCACCGTCGGCGGCCTGCTGCTGGCCGCGGCGTACGCGTTGCTCGGCTGGCTGTGGGACGGCCACGGCCTGCTCCAGAGCGTGCTCGCCGGCATCGCGCTGACCATGGCGATCCTGCCGGAAGAGATCCCGGTGATCCTCACCGTGTTCCTGGCGCTGGGCGCGTGGCGGATCTCCAGGCACAAGGTGCTGACGCGCCGCGTGCCCGCGGTGGAAGCGCTGGGCGCGATCTCGGTGCTGGCGGTGGACAAGACCGGCACGCTGACCCAGAACCGCATGCAGGTCGCCGAACTGCGCCTGGTCGACGGCAGCACGCACGACCAGGACGCGCACGAGCTGCCCGAGCCGTTTCATGCGCTGGTCGAGTTCGCCATGCTGGCGACGCCGGCCGACCCGTTCGACCCGATGGAGAAGGCGATCCAGCAGTTCGGGCTGCACTGGCTCACCGATACCGAGCACGTGCACGCCGAGTGGGCGCCGGAATTCGAGTACGCGCTGTCGCCGGAGATCCTGGCGATGACCCACGTGTTCCGCGGCGACGCGCGCGGCACGCACCTGCTGGCGACCAAGGGCGCGCCGGAAGCGGTGATCGACCTGTGCCATCTGGCCGCCACTGACGCAGCGGCCATCCTGTGCCAGGTCGAGGGGATGGCCGAGCGCGGCCTGCGCGTGCTCGGCGTGGCCCGCGGCGAGTGGCACGGCGAAGCGTGGCCGCAAAGCCAGCACGACTTCGATTTCCGCTTCCTCGGCCTGCTCGGCTTCGTCGACCCGCCACGGCCGGAAGTGCCGGCGGCGATCGCCGAATGCCGCAGCGCCGGCATCCGCATCATCATGATGACCGGCGACCACCCGGCCACCGCGCGGGCGATTGCGCGCGAGGTGGGCTTGAGCGAGCGCGCCGAGGTCGTCACCGGCGTGGAAATGGCTGCACTGGACGACGCCGCGTTGCGCGAACGCCTGCATTGCGTCGACCTGTGCGCGCGGCTCAAGCCCGAGCAGAAACTGCGCCTGGTGCAGCTGCTGCGCGAAGGCGGCGAGGTGGTGGCGATGACCGGCGACGGCGTCAACGACGCACCCGCGCTGAAGGCCGCCGACGTCGGCATCGCGATGGGCGAGCGCGGCACCGACGTGGCGCGCGAGGCGGCCGCGCTGGTGCTGCTGGACGACAGCTTCGCCAGCATCGTCGGCGCGATCCGCCAGGGCCGGCGCATCTACGACAACATCACCAAGGCCACCCGCTTCGTGTTCGCCGTGCACATGCCGATCATCGCGCTGGCGCTGGTGCCGACCCTGCTGCACTGGCCGGTGCTGCTGATGCCGGTGCACATCGTGCTGCTGGAACTGCTGATCGACCCGGCCTGCTCGGTGGTGTACGAGGCCGAGCCCGCTGCCGACGACATCATGCGGCGACCGCCGCGCGCACCGTCGGACTCCCCGTTCGCCGTTGCCAACCTGCGCCATGCGGTGCTCCAGGGGCTTGGCTTCGCCGGCATCCTGCTGCTCGGCTACGGCGCGCTGCTCGGCCAGGGCCTCGACGCCGCGCAAAGCCGCGGCGCGGTGTTCATCGCGCTGGTGCTGGGCCTGTTCCTGCTGACCCTGGCCAACCGCGACGTATCCCGCCCGGCACTGGTCCGCACGCCGGCGAAGAATCCCTGGCTGGTGCGCATGTTCGGCGGCGTGGCGCTGATGCTGGCGATCGTGATCGGCGTGCCGTTCTTCCGCGACGTGATGGGGTTGGCGATACCGAACGCAGCGATGCTGCTCACCGTCGCCGGGATGCTGGCCGCCGCCGTCGCCTGGCTGGAACTGCTGCGTCGCTCGATGCGCACCCGCGCGCGCGTGCCGCGCTGACCCGCGACACGGCAGCAGGCGACGCCTCCCACGGTGCCCCTGCCGTGACCGCACGGGCGCCGATGCGACCCTCGGTGGCACCGCCCGCATGCGGATTTCCCGAGCCCCCATCGGCCATCGATACACGCGTACAGTACGTCGTCGGCCTGCGCGATCAGCCACCCCCAACGCCCCGCTGGCTCACCGGAAGCCACGCATGAAGAAGACGCCCGCCGGCACGGCCACGGTGCCATCCGGCCACAGGAACACCGAGGACGGCGGCACCGAAAAACCGCTGTGGGCCAATCTGAGCGCGGGCCTGGTCACGGGTGCGGCAGACGACGACCCCAGCGGCATCGCCACCTACTCGCAGGTGGGCGCCGCGTTCGGCTACGGCATGCTGTGGTGCATCCTGGTGACCATGCCGTTGATGATCGCAATCCAGGCGGTCAGCGCCGGCATCGGCCGCGTCACCGGCCACGGCCTGATGGACGGCATGCGCAAGTACTACCCGCATCCGCTGGTCTACGCGCTGACCGCCTCGCTGGTGATCGCCAACGTGATCAACCTGGCGGCCGACATCGGCGCGATGGGTGCCGCGCTGAAACTGCTCATTGGCGGGCCGGCGCTGATCTATGCCGCGGGTTTCGCCCTGTTGTCGCTGGTGCTGCAGGTGTTCATCCCGTTCACCCGCTATGCCCCGATCCTCAAGCTGCTCACCCTCAGCCTGTTTGCCTACGTGGCCACCGTGCTGGTGATCGACGTGCCGTGGCTGGCCGTGCTCAAGAGCCTGGTGCTGCCGCCCATCACGTGGAATGCGTCGTACGCCGTCGGCCTGGTCGCGCTGCTCGGCACCACCATCAGCCCCTATCTGTTCTGCTGGCAGGCAGCACAAGAGGTCGAGGAAATGGAGTCGAGCAAGCGCCGCAAGCCCTTGCGCCGCGCGCCGAAGCAGGCACCGAGCGCCCTGCGTCGCATCGGCATCGACACCACGGTCGGCATGATCTTCTCCAACCTGATCTCCTTCTTCATCATTCTTGCCGCCGCGGTCGTGCTGCACGCGCATGGCAAGGTCGACATCCAGACCTCGGCCGAAGCGGCCGCGGCACTGCGGCCGCTGGCCGGCGACATGGCATTCGCACTGTTCGCCGCCGGGATCATCGGCACCGGCCTGCTCGCCGTACCGGTGCTGGCCGGCGCCACCGCCTATGCCGCGGCCGGCGCGTTCGGCCAACGCAGCGGGCTGGAGTACAAGCCGCAGAACGCCCGTTTTTTCTACACCGTGCTGATCGTCGCCAGCCTGGCCGGCATCGCGCTGAACCTGACGCCGCTGGACCCGATCAAGGCCTTGTACTGGAGCGCGGTGATCAACGGCGTGACCGCCGTGCCGTTGATGGTCGTGATGATGCTGATGGGCTCGCGGCGCAAGGTCATGGGCAAATTCACCATGCCGTGGCCGCTCAGGATTTTCGGCTGGTTGGCTACCGCAGCCATGGCGACGGCGGCCGTGGTGATGTTCGTCACCTGGGGGAAATGAAGGCGCGTCGCGGAGGAAGGTTGCCGGTCGGCACGGTCGCGACGGTGCCGCGAAGGCGCTTCCGGAGCGCACGTCGAAGATCGGTCCGGTCAACCCGCCCGCCGCAGCAAGCCGGAAAGGCGGGTGCCCGGCGCGACCGTGTTGAACACCGTGCCGAACTTGCGCACGTTGTCGTGCAGCAGGGCCAGCCGCTGCTCGCTCTCGTCGCTGTCCACCAGGATCTCGTAGTCGATCGATTCCAGCCGTGGCGGCACGTCCTGGCGCACGCCGTGCACGCGCACCTCGACCCCGCGCCACTGGAACTTCAGTATCGGCGTGACCCGCTCGATGCTCTTGATCATGCAGGCCGACAAGGCGGCCAGCAGCAGTTCGGCCGGGTTGAACGCATCGAGGCGACCGGACAGAGCCGTGTCCAGCGACAGTTCGGCGCTCTTGCAGCGGGCGACGCTGCCGTGGGCATCGAGGCGATGGGCAATGACGTGGAAGCTCAGCTTGCCAGCGGGTTCGGTCATGGGAGTTCTCCGGAACGAGACGGCCGATGGATCACGCGTAGCCGGGCGCATGCGCCGCGTCGGTTGCCACGCGCGGCAGGCTGAAACTGACTTGCGCGCCGCCCAGCGCGGAGCGGCCGAAGGCCAGCTCGCCGTGGTGCAGGCGGGCGATCGCCCAGGCGATCGACAGCCCCAGGCCGCTGCCCTCGCCGATGCTGCCTTCGGGGCGGTGGAAACGCTCGCCCAGTCGTGCCACGGCGGCGTCCGCGAAGCCGCCGCCGTTGTCGTTCACCTCCAGCGTCACCTGTTCGTCGCGTCCGCCGACACGCACGTTCACCTGGCCGTGCTCGGGCACGTGGCGCAGCGCGTTGTCCAGCAGGTTCTGCACCAGGATGTCGAGCAGGCTGCGGCTGCCCAGCACGAAATCGTTGCCGTCGTGGTCCAGCGACAGCTCGATGGAACGTGCCGCCGCGCGCTCGCTGGCGTCGCGCAAGGCCGCTTCGGCCACGCTCGCCAGGCGCAGCGGGCCGGCGTCGGCCAGCTCGGCCAGCTTCTCGACCCGCGCCAGCATCAGCAGCTGGGCCACCAGTCGCTGCATGCGGTCCAGCGCCTCCTGCGCGCGCTGCAGGTGCTGCGCGCGCGCGGGCACATCGTCGCCGCGCCCGGCCAGGTCCAGTTCCAGCCGCAGCGCTGCCAGCGGGTGGCGCAATTCGTGCGCGGCGTCGGCGGTGAAGCGGCGCTCGTGTTCCAGGCTGCGCCGCAGGCGATCGACCAGCTTGTCGATCGCCTCGGTGAACGGCGCCAGTTCGACCGGCACCCGCGCGTCGGTGAGCGAGGCGGCGGCCGGATCGGCGCCGGCGGAAAGGCCGCGCGCCAGCCGGCGCAGCGGTTTCAGCCCGCTGCGCAAACCGGCGAACACGATCGGCGGCACCAGCACCAGCAGCGCGAGCAAGGCCAGCAGCGCCGGCGCCAGCAGCTTGCGCAGCAGCTCGTCGCGCTCGTCCAGCGGCGCGCCGACCTGGACCCAGTACCGATGCTGCGCATCCCAGCGCTGGAACACCCGCCAGCGTCGGTCGTCGTGCACGACCGAATGGAAATGCGCGTCGCCCGGATCGAAACGCAGCAGCGGCAGCTCGGCGCTCTCGACCAGCAGTTCGCCGCGCGCATCGCGCAGCACGATGGCCGGGCGCTGGGCGGTGTCGTCCGAGTCGAGCAGCGGCTTGTCCGGCAGGCGCACCGCGCCGACGCGGGCGACGTCGTCGGGCATCACCGCAAACACGCTGGCGGCGGTGCGCACCAGCATCTGGTCGAAGATCTCGTCGACCTCGTGCAGGCTGCGCCAGGCCAACCAGCCGGCGGCGGCGCACCACACCAGCACGATGCCGGCCAGCAGCCGCAGCACCAGCCGCCGGTTGAGCGAGGGGCGGATCACGCGGCGACCCCGCCGGGCGGATTGATGGCATAGCCGATGCCGCGCAAGGTGCGAATCCAGCCCGGCCCCAGCTTGTGGCGCAGGTGATGGATGTGCACTTCCACCGCGTTGCTGGCCACTTCGCGGTCCCAGCCGTACAGCGCGTCTTCCAGTTGCTCGCGGGAATACGCCCGCCCGGGATGGCGCACCAGCATTTCCAGCAACGCGTACTCGCGGGCGGTCAGCTCCAGCGGCGCGTCGGCAAGCGTGGCGCTGCGCGCGGCCGGGGTGACTTCCAGCGCGCCCACGCGGATCGCCGGCTCGACCTGGCCGTCGGCCCGCCGCAGCAAGGCGCGCAGGCGGGCGGCCAGTTCGTCCAGATGCACCGGCTTGACCACGTAATCGTCGGCGCCGGCATCCAGCCCGGCGACGCGATCGGCCAGTTCGTCGCGCGCGGTCAGCAGCAGCACCGGCGTGGTGTCCTTGCGCCGGCGCATGCCGGCGATGACCGCCGGGCCGCTGCTGCGCGGCAGGTTCCAGTCCAGGATCGCCGCGGCATAGGTGGTGTCGGCCAGTGCAGCAGCCGCCTGGGTGCCGTCGGTGATCCAGTCCACCGCGTGGCCGAGCTGGCGCAGGCCGTCGGCCAGCGCCTGCCCCAGTGCCCGGTCGTCTTCGGCTAGCAGGATGCGCATGGCCTCATTCTTGTCGCGGGATCAGGCCGCTCACTTGACTTGCAGCAATTGGCGCCGCTTTTTCGCCGGCTGCGGCATCCTGTCCTATGAGGCTGTCGGGCTTTGGCTGGTCGAGGCGAAAATCTGGCTGCGCGAGGACAGATTTTCGCCGGTTCGCCGCGCCATGGTGGTTCCATGGCGCAAGAATCGACGGAAATATGGACCGCGCAGTCGGATTTGCAGCCCGGCCAGCCAAAGTCCGACAGGCTCATGGCGCCCGCTTGCGGCCGTGGATCATCGCGGCGACCAGGTTCTCGCCGTAATGCACGCTCTCGCCCACCGCGGCCAGCACGTGCAGCACGACCAGTCCCAGCACGCCCCAGGCCAGCGCTTCGTGCAGCTCCTCCAGCCAGCCCTCCCCGAAGAATCGGTCGGTGGTCTGCAGCCAGCCGGTGACGCCGACCAGCAGCACGCCAACGAGCAGGGCCAGGATCATCACGGCGGCCGCCGGGTTGTGCCCGAGCTGCCGCCGCGAGCGCCCGGCCAGGCGCTCGCGCAAATAGTCGCGCAGCCGGCGCGGGCCGGGCACCCAGTCGGCGAAGCGCGCGTGCCGCGTGCCGACCCAACCCCACACGAAACGCACGGCGAGCAGGACCAGCACGGCGTAGCCGATCCCGCGGTGGACCAGCTCGCCGTCCTCGGTGAAAAAGTTGGCGAGGAACAAGCCCGCCAGCGTCCAGTGGAATACGCGAACCAGCGGGTCCCACACCTTGACCATGGCACTCATGGGCTTGTCCTCGCTTCGAGTCAGGTGATGATCAGCCGCCCTTCTTCTTGACGATGCGGCCGTCGGTGGGGTCGAAGTAGATCTCCACGTTCCTGCCCGCCTTGTCCTTGCCATAGATCTCGTAGCAGTTGCCCGAGACCTGGAACACTTTGATGGTGTAGCCCTGGTCGAGCACCTTCTGCTTCATGGCCGCTTCGGTCAGCCACTGCGCGCGCGGCGCGGTGGTGCACTGGGGCGCGGCGAAGGCGGACGCCGACAGCACGGCGGCGGCGAGGAACAACGGGGCGATGACGATGCGCTTCATGGTGTGTCTCCGGTATCGGCAGGATTGCCTTGGGGAGCATTGCAACCGGGAAGGCTTACGTGGGTCTTAAGGACCCAAGGCGGCGCGCGGGTAGGTTCCTGCGCGCGACGCCGGCGGCAGCGCGAGGGCCACCACACGGTCGCGTCCCCCGCGTTTGGCATCGTAGAGCGCGGAGTCGGCGCGCCGGATCAGATCCTCCGCGGCGTCGCCAGCGACCGCCTGCGCCACGCCGATGCTGACCGTCACCTTGCGATGCGGCCACGCGAAATCGCGGAACGCGTCGAGCAGGCGCGCCGCCACGTCGCTGGCTCCGTCCACGTCGGCACCCGGCAACAGCAGCACGAACTCCTCGCCGCCGTAGCGCGCGGCCATATCCGCCGGGCGCAGCGCCGCGCGCAACAGGTGACCGGTGATGCGCAGCACCTGATCGCCGGCCAGGTGGCCGAAGTCGTCATTGAAGGTCTTGAAGCGATCCAGGTCGAGCATCAGCAGCGAGAACGTGGTGTCGTGCTCGCGCTGCCCGCGCAGCAGGCCGGCCAGTGCCTCGTCGAGCGCGCGCCGGTTGGGCAGCCCGGTGAGGATGTCGGTGCCGGCATCGTTGCGCAACGCGATGCTTTCGCGGCGCTGCCGTTCCAGCTTGTCGAACAGGGTGGCCACCCACCACACCAGCCCGGCCACCGCGCCGCCGCTGAACAGGGCCACGAACACGAAGGCCAGCGCTTCGGGCAGGCCCAGCCAGGACTGCAGCAACTCAAACGCGAACGCAGACACCGCCGGCAGCAGCAGCGCCGGCAACAGCAGCCGCCGTGCCAGCGCGCCCCCCAGCGTGTCCGCGGTGGCCACCCGGGTCAGCCCCAGCGTGGGCGCGGCGCACAGCCAGCCGAGCGTCGCCAGCAGCAACAGCACGGTCGAGTGCAGCGGCATGCGTCCGAACGACATGGCGCTCTTGCCGGCCAGTGCGATGCCATAGGACGCCAGCCCGCTCATCGCGATCGCCAGCACGCCAAGGGCCAGCGCGTCGCGCAGGCTCTGCCAGCGTCGTGCCGGCAGCAGCAGACCCAACCCGCCCAGCAGCACGAAACCCGCCGCGACCGGTTCGGCCATGCGCCCGGGCCAACCCGCGGGGTCGCGCGTCGACAGTGCCGCGATGAGGTGATCGATGTGCAAGTCGACCAGCCACAGATGCTCCGCCAACGTCACCGCACCGAGTGCCAGCACGCCCAGCGACAGCCAGCGACCGACGCTCGACCACGACGGCGCCGGGTGTTGGCTGAGCAGCAGCGAGCCGCCGGACAACACGAAGCCGACCGCCGCGTTCGCGGTCATCGCCGGCTGCCCCGGCCACATCGTGGTCAGCAGCGGCCATTGCCACCACCAGCCGACCAGCACGACCAGCGCCGCCACGCAGATCAACAGCGCTGCCGCACGCGAGAAGCGCAGGAACACCCGCACGACGCCGATATCGTGATGGAACGGCACGGTGATCATCGCCACCCCCATATTCCGGCAAGCCTGCCGCGGGTCGGGCCGTACGACGGCATCAGGCCCACCATGACATGCTCGGCGGGTGCCCCGACTTGACGACGATCAACCCGGCGGCTGGCCTGTCCTGCCAGAGTCTGCGCCAGTCGCCCGCACCCCCGAGGAAACGATGCTCATCTACAGCTGCCACGGTGCCGCCAAGCAGGTCACCGGTTCGTGCCACCTGATCACCTGCAACGATCGCCGCGTGCTGATCGACTGCGGCATGTTCCAGGGCAGCGAGGAGGTCGAGCGCGCCAACGCCGAGCCGTTCGGCTTCGACCCGGCCGGCATCGACGTGCTGCTGCTCACCCACGCCCACCTCGACCATTGCGGGCGCATCCCGCTGCTGGTGCGGCGGGGTTTCCGCGGCCGCATCCTCACCACCGCCGCCACCCGCGAACTGGCGCGGGTGGTGCTGCTGGACGCCGCCGGCCTGCAGGAAGAGGACGCGCGCCGCGCGCAGCGCAACAACCGCCGCGGCGACGTGGTGGCACCGCCGCTGTACACGCTGGACGACGCCCTGCACGCGCTGGACTTCTTCGGCCCGGATGTCGGCTACGGCGATGCGGTTCCCGTTGTCGAGGGCATCAGCGCGCGCTTTCTCGATGCCGGCCACATCCTCGGCTCGGCCTCGATCCTGCTGCAGATCGACGACGGCGGCCAGCCCCGGCGCATGCTGTTTTCCGGCGACCTCGGCAACCCGGGGCGCCCGCTGCTGCGCGATCCAACGCCTGCCCCACCCGCCGACTACGTGGTGATGGAAAGCACCTACGGCGACCGCCCGCACCGCTCGGTGCCCGATTCGGTGGACGAGATGTACCGTGCCATCCGCGACACGGTGAACCGGCGCGGCAACGTGGTGATCCCCACCTTCGCGCTGGAACGCACCCAGGAAATCCTGTACTACCTGCACCGCGGCATCGCGGCCGGCGCGATCCCGCCGCACGTGCGGGTGTTCCTCGATTCGCCGATGGCGATTTCCGCCACCGAGATCTTCCGCCGCCACCCGGAATGCTTCGACGACGGCTTCCTGGACGAACTGCAACACGGCGACCCGTTCGCCATGCCCGGCCTGCATTTCACCCGCGGTACGGCCGAGTCGATGGCGATCAACAACGTCGACGGCGGCGCGATCATCCTGGCCGGCTCGGGCATGTGCAACGGCGGGCGCGTGCGCCACCATCTCAAGCACAACCTGTGGCGCGAGCGCTGCAGCGTGGTGTTCGTCGGCTATGCCGCGGAAGGCACGCTGGCGCGGCGGATCATCGATGGCGCGCCCAGCGTGCGCGTGTTCAACGAGGAGATTCCGGTGCGTGCCCAGGTGTGGACCATCAACGGTTTCTCCGCCCACGCCGACCAGCCCTCGCTGCTGGCCTGGCTGGGCGACGCGACGCGGCGCAAGGTGTTCCTGGTGCACGGCGAATACGGCCGCGGCATGCAGGTGATGCGCGATGTGCTCCAAGCGCGCGGCCTTGCCTGCCAGCTGCCGGGGCTGCACGAGCCGATCAAGATCGACTGATGAGCTGACGCTCCATCGGACAACACGCTTCGTGGTTGACGTGCGTCAAATCCGCCAATCCACGCCACCCTAGACTGGTTGTGCCGCGCGAGCGGAGCCGGCTGGCACGTGCTCCGTCGCTCGCTCGGCGCCCACGGCCTCGGGAGCAACGTGTGATGAAACGGACCGCCATCCTGGACTTTCCTGCGCGGCACGACGCCGATGGCGGACGGGTCGCGTCATCGCCCTGCGATCGACCGACGTGCCGGCGCCTGTTCTGCGCGACGCTGCGCAGCGTGCCGCTGTTGCTGCTGAGCGCATGGCTGGCGCTGCTGCCGGCGCAGGACGCCTCCGCGATGCCGGAGTTCGCGCGCCGCTACAACCTCAGCTGCGCCGCCTGCCACTCCGCCTTCCCGCGCCTCAACAAGTTCGGCGAAGTGTTCATCGCGAACAACATGCGCCTGCCGAACTGGATGGAAACCGCCGCCCAGCTCGGCGACGACCGCCTCGCGCTGCCCGACCACGTGCCGCTGGCCATCCGCGCCCAGGCCTATGTGCAGGCCCGCCAGGGCAAGGCGATCGACCCGGTCAGCGGCGCGCGCCAGTCCGCGCCGACCGACTTCCAGTCGCCGTACCTGCTCAAGCTGCTGTCCAGCGCGCCGCTGAGCAAGGACATCACCTACTACTTCTACGCGATCATGGCCGAGAAGGGCGGCAACGGCGAGGTCGTGGTGGAGGACGCCTGGTTCCGCCACGCCAACATCTTCGGCAGCGGCATCGGCATGATGCTCGGCCAGTTCTCGCTGTCCGACTCGATGTTCCCGCGCGAGATCCGCCTGCCGTTCCAGGACTACATGGTCTACCGCATGGCTGGCATCACTTACGATCGCGGCGTGCTGTTCGACCGTGACGTCGGGCCGTTCGGCATCGACCTCGGCTTCACCAACGGCAACGGCATCACCGACAACTTCAAGATCAACGGCGCCGGCTATTCGCGGCCGGATCGGATGTTCGACAACGACAGCTCCAAAACCACCTTCGCCCACATCGATACCGACATCGGCCCGGTGGCCGTGGGCGTCTTCGGCGCCGTGGGCAAGCAGCACGGCGCCGCCGGCCCGGCCGGCATGGACACGAGCCAGCGCAACACCGACAAACGCATCGTCGGCCTCGACGCGTCCGGCGACACCGGTGCCGATATCCACTGGTACGCGCAGTACCTGTGGAACAGCTGGGACGGTTTTCTCGATGCCGATCCCACGCGCAACTATCGCTGGAGCGGCGGCTTCGCCGGCGTGGACTGGATTCCCAATGACCGCTGGGCGTTCTCGGCACTGTACAACCGCGCCAGCGCCGGCGACCTCGCGCGCACCAACACCATCTACGAAGGCATCGACATCAACAGCCTGAGCCTGACCGCGTCGTACTACTTCATGCGCAACGTCAAGGGCATCATCGAGCTCAACGTCGATTTCAAGAACAAGACCCAGCCGACCGGCCCCTACTTCACCGGCCACTTGAGCCGCGAAAACTACATCCTCTTCGGCTTCGACACCGCGTTCTGACATGCACGCCCACGGCCACCCGATACGATCACGCGTACACGCCGGCGCGGCCGTGCTGCTGTTTGCCACCAGTGCCGGCGTGCACGCGCAGGCGCTGCAGGTCGGCACGCTGCGCATCGAGTCGACACCCTCGGCGGCCGAGGTCGAACTGATCGGCGGCATTGCCGGCACCACGCCGCTGACCGTCAGCGAGCGCGACATCTACCCGAACAACTACCCGGATGCGCGCGCCGCGCTCTACGGCACGGTCACGCTGCGCCACGCCGGCTGCGAACCGCTGCAGCACCGCGTGACACTGGGCGATCTCAAGCAGGATCTGCACCTGCGCCTGGATTGCGTCGCCGCAAGAACGGCGCCGGCGCCGCGCCCGGCACCGACTTCGGCACCAACGGCGGCGCAGCCCCCCGCGTCGCCGCAAACCTTGCCGCAACGACGCCTGCGTCAGCTGCAAGTGCTGCAGGAGTTGCTGGACGAAGGGCTGATCAGCCCGGCGGAAGAACAGCGCGTGCGTCGACGCATCCTGCAGTCCGGCAGCGGCACGGAGCCAGGCGACTGAGTAGCGCTCCCGTGATTTGCGATTCCCGATTCCAGCCACTGCGGCATGCAAACGCCGCTTCGCTTGACCTGGATCAAAGGCGGCGCCTGCCGCCCTTCCTATAGTCGGCACGACTGACGCGGAGTCCTCGGGGGAGGGACGCGCGGTGTACGAGATTTCCCGGCAAGGCTCGAACCGACCGTAGGGGAGAATCGCATGTCGCAGCGGATTTCGGATCTGACGCTTTCGGTGCTGGCCTGCGTGGCGGCGTTCTGGCTGTCCTGGCCATTCTGGCGCGACTTCGAGTACTGGCCCGAATCGCAGCTCGCCTGGTGGATCTACTTCGCCGTCGGCTTCGTGCTGGCGGTGTACGTGTTCTACGTGTTCATCGGCAGCCTGCGCATCCTGTTCCTGCACGACACCCAGGCCACGCCGCCTTCCGTCGACGACAAGGGGAGCCGGCCATGAGCTGCGGATCGGGTGACAGCAGTTGCGAAAAACCGCGGCGCCGCGCCGCGCTGGTTTTGCTGGGCCTCATGGCGCTGATCTTCATCGCCTTGTCGGTGTTCTCCTTCCTGCCCTCGCGCGGGCAGGCCACCCCCGACACGGTGAGCTTCGGCCCGTACCAGGCCAACGACGGCAAGCGCGTGTTCCAGGCCTACAACTGCATGGGCTGCCACACCATGGTCGGCAACGGCGCCTATCTGGGGCCGGACCTCACCGAGGTGTACAAGCACGCCGGACCGGCGTGGCTGGCGGCGTTCCTGCCCTCGGCCGGCGGCTGGCCGACCGAGGCGGCAGTGCGCGCCCAGCTGCTTGATCCGAACCAGCACGCCGGCACCGGCACCGACACCATCGACGCCTACCTGCAGAAGTATCCCGGCGCGGCAGCCCGCATCCAGCGACGCGGCGGCGGCACCACGCTGATGCCGAACCTGCCGCTGAGCAAGGACGAGATCGGCCAGCTGATCGCCTACCTCAAGTACACCTCGGCGATGAACACCGAGGGCTGGCCGCCGAAGGTCGAGGCCGGCACGCTGGATCGCCGCCTGCAGTTGGCGCACGGCACCGTCGCACTGGCGCAGGCCGCGCCCGCCGCCGCGGCGAAGCCGGCAGCGGCCAGCGATCCCGCCGCGCTCGGCGCGCAACTGGTCAAGGACTACGGCTGCGTGGCCTGCCACGCCAGCGACGACAAGCGACTGGTGGGGCCGGGCTGGGGCGGCCTGTACGAATCCAGCGTGAGCCTGGCCGACGGCAGCAAGGTCACCGCCGACGACGCCTACCTGGCCGAGTCGATCCGCCAGCCGAACGCGAAGATCGTGGCCGGTTATCCGCCGGGCGTGATGCCGGCCTACGACACCCTGCTCAAGACCGAAGAAGTCAACGCCATCGTGGCCTACCTCCACACGCTGGAGAAGCAGTGATGCAGACCGAATACCAGACCCAACGCCTGAGCCTGCGCTTTTTCATGCTGATGCTGGTGCTGTTCGTGGTGCAGGTGATCTACGGCATGATCCTGGCCGCGCAGCAGGTCGACCCGACCATCCTGCAAGGCTGGCTCAACTTCAACGTCGCCCGCGCCGAGCATCTCAACCTCGGCATCATGTGGATCGTCTGCGGCTTCATCGGCGCGATCCTGTTCGTGGCGCCACTGCTGGCGAAGCGCGAGCTGGTGGCGCCGTGGCTGGTCAAGTTCCTGTTCTACGCGGTCATCGGCATCGTGATCTGGAACTTTTTCACCCAGTTCCTGGCCGAGCGCGGCATCGCCGGCTGGTGGCTGGGGCAACCGTGGCTGCAGCAGGGGCTGGAGTATCTCGAAGCCGGGCGCATCGCCGGCCTGCTGATCCTGGTCGGCTTCCTGATCCTGGCCTTCGTGGTGCTGCGCACGTTCCCGCGCGTGCGTGAATGGAACGAGGTGCACTGGGGCCTGGGCCTGGGCGTCGGCGCGCTGGCGGTGGTGTGGGTGTTCGGCCTGTTCTACGTGGCGCGGCTGGACCTGCAGGAATACTTCCGCTGGTTCGTGGTGCACTACTGGGTGGAAGGCGTGTGGGAGGTGATCCACATCAGCCTGATCGGCTACTTCCTGGTGCTGATGTTCAAGGCCGACGTGAAGTCGGTGGGCTTCGCGGTGTTCTGGGGCATCGCGCTGGTGTGGCTGTCCGGACTGATCGGCAACGCGCACCACTACTTCTGGATCGGCACGCCGGAGTTCTGGCAATTCTGGGGCTCGCTGTTCAGCGCGCTGGAGCCGCTGCCGCTGGTGTTCTGCTTCTGGCACATCTACCTGGACGCGCACACCAACAAGCGCCCGCTGGAGAACGCGCCGGCGTTCTACTTCCTGCTCGGCTCGACCGTGCTGGAGCTGGTCGGCGCGGGCATCCTCGGCTTCGTGATGACCTTCGCGCTGACCAACGTGTGGTCGCACGGCACCTGGGTCACCGCCGGGCACGCGCACCTGGCGCTGTTCGGCACCTTCGGCATGCTCGGCATCGCCGCGGCGTATTACGCCACGCCGATCCTGCGCAAGGTGCCGCAGTTCGATCCGCGCCTGGGCAAGCTCGGTTTCTGGCTGGTGTTCACCGGCGTGCTGGGCATGGCGTTCGCGTTCGCCATCGGCGGCACGGTGCAGGTCTATGTCTATCGCATCCTGGGGCTGGACTGGTTCGGCGGCGACGTCAACCGCGCCATGGGCACCTACAAGGTCATGCTGCCGCTGTTCGGCCTGGTGCTGAGCACCGGCGCCGGCGTGCTGGCGTACGACCTGTTCACCCTGGGCCGGCGCATGCGTCCGCAGGCTGCCGTCGACGCCGAAACGACCCCGCATCCGGCCACCGGCTGGCGGCGGCCACTGACCGGATTCGAAGCCGGCATCTGGCTGCTGCTGATGTGGCTGTTCGGCACGATCATCACGCTCGGCCTGCTCAGCTTCAACCTGCCGCACGTGCGCGTGGCGGGCGACCCCACCCTGCCCTACGTGCTGGCCGGCGTGGGCTACCCGGGCCTGCTGCTGGTCACCCTGCTGTTCGTGTGGCGCTTCATCGCCTCGCTGGAAGCGCGGGCCAGCGCACCGGCCATCTCGCCGCTGCTGCGGGTACTGCCGGCGCAGGGCTGAGCGCCGACACCGGAAACGGTGGCAAGGAGCAATGGGGAAGGCCGTCGGGGGAGACCCCGCGGCCTTTTCCCTTGGTCCCGGTCACCGCCTTCCGCCGCACGTTCACCGGCGCCATCGCACCGACAGCGGTGGCGGTGGCGACCTAGCGCATCGCGAAAAACTCCCGGTGGAAATGCCGCTCCACCGGAAATCCCTGCCCGGCCAGATCGCGCCTCAATGCGTCGCCGAAGCCTGTCGGCCCGCAGAACCAGATGCTCGCCTCGCGCCATTCGGGCACGGCGGCCCGTATGCGCTCGCCCGTCAGGTAGCCGTCGCGCGCGTCGATCAGCACGTGCAGCCGCACGTTGGCGGAGCGGGCGTCACCCGCCAGCCGGTCGAGTGCTTCCTCATCGACATCCGCGGTGCTGTGGAAGAGATCGATCTTCTGGCCTTCGGGCCAATCCCGATCCTCTTTCTGCCACGCCATGTGCTTCATGCGCCCGATGAAAGGGGTGATGCCGATGCCGCCGCCGACCCAGATCTGGCGCGGGCGGCCGTCGTCGAACGTGAAACACCCATACGGACCCTCGACCTTCACGGCCTGCTCCACGCGCAGCCTCTCGTGCAGGCGATGCGTATGGTCGCCCAGATCCTTGACCACGAAGGTGATCCTGGGGATTTCCTTCCGCCAGCCGGAGGCAATGGTGTAGGGGTGCGCACCATCGGCGGGGTCCGCGGTGACGAAGGCGAACTGGCCCGGCTTGTGGCCCGGCCACCCCTGCACCTCGGTTTCGATTTCGAGCGCATCCACCCCGTCGAAATGGTGCAACAAGGTGATTCTCCCCTCCACCTGCGAGCGCGTGCCCACCCGGCGCAACAGCACCACGATGGCCGCCCAGCTGCCGCAGGCGAGCAACACCGCAGTCAGCCAGCCGAGCGGCGTCGCCCAGTAGCCGAACTTCAACAGCACGACCGCATGGAAGACCAGGGCAAGCCAGCCGCCGGCAAGCAGGCGATGCGTCCGGTAGAACCAGTGGTACGGAAAACGCCGGATCAGGGCCAGCACGATCAGCACGGCGACGGCGTAGAAAACCCATTCGCCCACGCTCTCCGCGGCGCCGCGCTGGCTCGACAGCAGGGACGCCACCGGGTTGTCGGGCTTGCCCCGTATGCCACGCGCCGGGCGTTCCAGCCAGCCCCAACCCACCGCCCATTTCGGCGCCTGCGCCCATAGCCAATGGATGATGGCAACGACCAGCGCGGCGATGCCGAGCCATTTGTGCATGCGGTACATCTTGTCGAGGCCGCCCAGCCACTGCTCGGGCCATCGCGGCCGCAGCGCCAGGACCATCGCCAGGCTCATGCACCCGATCGCCACGAAACCCGTCAGTTGCACCATCGCATCGCGCAGGCCGAAGAAGGTGCCCGAGCGGAACATGGTGGGCTCGACGACGAGCCACGGCAGGACCAGGAAGGCGAGCGTCCCCCAGAATGCACGCTTGAGGTTACGCATGCGGCCCCTTGCAGCCGTCGCGATGCAGGAGTACTTCGCAGGCCGCCGACGCTCGCCGCGTGCCGTGTCCGCCGCCGGGGCCGGCGGCGTCGGCGCATGGCCTCACGAGGCCTGTCCGCCCCGTCCTGGCAGCATGCGTCGCAAGGTGTCGTCGCGATTCACATAGTGGTGCACCAGCGCGGCCACCGCATGCAGGCCGACCAGGTAATAGCCGACCGTGCCGATGGTTTCGTGGATCTCCTTCAGCGAATCGGCAAGCGCCTTGTCCGCACCCACCAGCGCCGGCAGCTGCAGTCCGAAGAACGGGATCGGCTTGCCCGAAGCGCTGAGGGTGAGCCAGCCGAGCAGCGGCATCGCGATCAGGAAGGCGTACAGCGCCAGGTGCATCAGCGCGGCCAGGCGCTCCTGCCACACCGGCGGTGCCGGCCGGATCGGCGGGATCGGGCCCGACACCAGGCGGATCGCCAGCCGCACGAAGACCAGCGCGAGCACGCTCAGGCCCAGCATGAAGTGCCAGGTTTTCAGTCCGTCGCGCAGGTCGCTGCCGCGCGGGTAGAACTCGCGCAGCTCGATGCAGGCGTACACGGCAACCAGCAACAGCAGCATCAGCCAGTGCATGCCGATCGACAGCGAGCCGTAACGGTCGGTGGTGTTTTTCCAGTTCACGGCGATCTCCGCAGGTGGTGTTTCGGCGGCCTCGATCCGGCCCATGCCCGCAGCCTGCGATGAACGGCGTCAGCGTGGTTTGATCCCGGTCAAATGCGCACGAAAAGCGCCACGGCAGCGGCCGATTGCCGCATGTCCGCGCGCCTGTCCAAATTGACCGCGGTCAACTCGGGCCCGCACGACCCGGCGTAGAACTGATCCGGCAAGGCTGCGCCGAGTGGCCGTCCATCCGGCACGAATGAGCATCACGTTGCACCATCGGGAACCGCCCATGTCCGAGATCCGTTCCGCCGACCACCACACTGCTTCCGCCACGCCATTCGGCGCCATCGAAGGCACCCACTGGATCGAGACCCTGAACGACGGCAGCCCGGTGCTGATCCGCCCGCTGCGCCCGGAGGATCGCCAACGCGAAACGGCTTTCATCAAGCGCCTGTCGGAACAGGCTTGCCGCTTCCGCTTCCTGGGCAAATTGAAGGAAGCCAGCCCGGCCCTGCTCGACCAGCTGATGGACGTCGATGAGCGCAGCCGCATGGCCTTCGTCGCGCTCGCCCACGACAACGGCGAACTGCGCATGGTCGGCGTCAGCCGCTACGGCGCCAGCGGCGACGAGAAGCAGTGCGAATGCGCGGTGACCGTGGCCGACGACTGGCGCCAGCGCGGCCTCGCCGTGCTGTTGATGCGGCGCCTGATCGACATCGCGCGCAAGAACGGCTTCCACACCATGTTCTCGATCGATGCCGCGGAGAACGAACCGATGCGCGAACTGGCCGGCTACCTCGGCTTCCAGCGCCGGCTCGACCCGGACGACGGCACGCAGGTGATCCACACCCTGGATCTTTGAACGACGCCGAACCCGGGCCGCATTGCCATGACAAGCACCGAACAAATACCGCGCACGACGCGCCCGGGCGACATCCTCGCGCTGGTGACCGCGACCGAGCCGTGGAGCCCGGCTGCCGTCGCCGCCATCGCCATCGCCTTGCGCTGGGAGGCCAACCTGACCGGATGCTTCATCGACCCGGCGCTGCGCAAACCCACCGGCGGCAAAGCCGGCAGCGAGCCCACCGTGCTCGGCCTGCTGCTCGAACCGCGCATCGAATCCGCCGACGAGCACGCCGCCTTCGCAGCCTTTGCACGCCAGTCCGGCTTGCGCAACGCCGACTGGGTCATTGCCCGGACCGACATCGCATCCACCTTGCGCCGGCTCGGCGCACGGCACGACCTGGCGGTGATCGAGCGCGACATGGTGCACGCATCGGGCCTGCTCGACATTCTCGGCGAAGCGATCCTGTCCTGCGGCGTGCCGTGCCTGGTCCTGCCTCCGCAGTGGCGGCGGGAGATCCGCTTCGAACGCATCGTGATCGGCTGCAACGGCAGCACCGAGGCGATCCGCGCAATCCACGCCGCGCTGCCGTTCCTCAAGGTGGCGAAACAGGTGACCCTGGTCGACGGCGACCCGGGCGACGGCGACGATGCGTATCCGCGCTTCGACCCGTTCGTCTACCTGCTGCGTCACGGCATCACGCCCCGGCCCAGCTACGTCCGCGCCTCCTCGGCGATGGCCGGGGAAATCCTGCTGCAGGAAGCCGGCAACATCGACGCCGACCTGCTGGTGATGGGTGCCTACGGCCATTCGCGCATGCGTGAACGCGTGTTCGGCGGCGCCACCCGGCGCGTGCTGGAGGAAGCCACCATCCCGGTGCTGATGCAGCACTAGCCGACGTGCCGCCGCAGCGGCGCAGGCGCTATTGGTTGGCGGATGCAGCGGCCCGCCGGCGGCGATGCTCGCTCACGACCGCCAGCACGACCACGGTGACGACACTGCCCAGCAGGGCGAGGAGCATGTCCTGCTGCGCATCCCACGGATCGCCCTGGGTGCCGAGGTAGGCGACGCCCAGGTCGCCGCCGAACCACACCGCGGCAGCCCATTCGAACAGCTCGAACAAGGCGGAGCTGGCGGTGACCATGCTGACCGGCACGATCCAGCGCCACGCGCCCGGCGACACCGTGCGCGCAGCGACCAGTTCCACCACCGCCGGCGTCAGCAGCAGGCCGTAGGCGAAATGGATGGCACGGTCGAAGGGATTGCGCGACAAGCCCAACGCGTCGTGCAGCGAGAAGCCGGACAGCGCGGCAAACCAGCGATCCCACGGCACTTCGGCATAGGTGTAGTGGGCGCCGATCTCGTGCAGCACGAGGAACACGAACAGCGCCGCGTAGCTGGCATCGGAAAAGCGCAGCCGGCGGAACCCCAGCACCAGCGCCGGCAACGCCAGCATCACCAGCAGGTTCTCCAGCAACCAGTCCTGGCGATAGTGCGGCGCGATGGCAAGCGCCACCGCCACGACCAGGAAGGCGGCCAGCAGCAGCAGCGGAAAACGGGCGTCCTTCGATCCGGGTCGTTCGTTCATTGCTGTGTGCCATCCCTCCGCGTCATGCGTCGTGCCGATGATGCCACGCGCCCGGGCGCCGGCCGCGACAATTCGCGCACGGCGAGCGCTGGACCGCTTGACCTGCATCAAGAGCGATCCGGCAGCCGTCAATGAGCATGCGCGCATCTTTCAGGGAGTCGCGCAATGAGCAGTACTCGAAAACTCTGGCTGGGGTTGGCGGCCTTGCTGATCGCCTCGTTTGGCGTGCTGTTGTGGGTGGGTGACCAGGTGCACCAGTACGCACCGCCCCTGCCGCAGGCGGTGGTCACCAGCGGCAACGAGACCCTGTTCACCGGCGACGACATCGAGCTGGGCAAGCAGGTCTGGCAGCGCATCGGCGGCCAGCAGCTGGGTTCGATCTGGGGCCACGGCGCGCTGCTCGCGCCGGACTGGAGCGCCGACTGGCTGCACCGCGAAGGCGTGGCCATGCTGGAATTGCTGGCGCGCGACGAAGGCGCCGGCTCCTACGCCGAACTCGACGCGCCGCAACAGGCCGCACTGCGCTCGCGCGTGCAGCGCGAGCTGCGCACGAACACGTGGGACCCGGCCAAGGGCACCATCTACGTCTCCCCGCTGCGCGCGCAGGCGATGCTGGTGGTCGGCGCGCATTACATGAGCCTGTTCAGCAACGACCCGGCCACCGCCAAGCTGCGCGAAACCTACGCGATGCGCGACAACACCATCGCCGAGCTTGACCAGCGCCGCGCAGTCACCGCGTTCTTCTGGTGGGCCAGCTGGGCCACCGCGGCCGAACGCCCGGGCAGCGCCATCAGCTACACGCAGAACTGGCCGCACGACACGCTGGCCGGCAACACGCCGACCGCGGCCAACTTCATGTGGTCGGTGTTCAGCGTGCTGTTCCTGATCCTCGGCATCGGCCTGCTCGGCTGGCACCACGCGCGCCAGGTGAGCCATGAGCCGCTGCCGCCGATCCCCGCGCGCGATCCGCTCACCGAGTTGAAACCCACGCCGTCGATGAAGGCCACCGCCAAGTATTTCTGGACGGTGATCGGCCTGTTCCTGGTGCAGATCCTGCTCGGCGCCACCACCGCGCACTACCAGGTGGAAGGCCAGCAGGCCTACGGTTTCGCGCTGGCGAATTACCTGCCCTACGCCCTCACCCGCACCTGGCATACCGAACTGGCCGTGCTGTGGATCGCCACCGCGTGGCTGGCCACCGGCCTGTACATCGCGCCGCTGATCTCCGGCCACGAGCCGAAATACCAGCGGCTCGGGGTGAATTTCCTGTGGGTGTGCCTGCTGGTCATCGTGGTCGGCTCGTTTGCCGGCCAGTGGATGGCGGTGATGGACAAGATGGACCTGTCGAAGAACTTCTGGTTCGGCCACCAGGGCTGGGAATACGTCGACCTCGGCCGCTTCTGGCAGATCTTCCTGTTCATCGGCCTGATGCTGTGGCTGTTCCTGGTCGGCCGCGCGCTGTGGCCGGCGATGCGCGGCGGCAAGGAAGGCGCCTCCATCGTGGGCCTGCTGTTTCTCTCCACCGTGGCGATCGGCCTGCTCTACGGCGCCGGCCTGATGTGGGGCGAACACACCCACATCGCGATGGTGGAGTACTGGCGCTGGTGGGTGGTGCACCTGTGGGTGGAGGGCTTCTTCGAGGTGTTCGCCACCGCGGTGATCAGCTACCTGTTCGTGCGCCTCGGCCTGCTGCGCGTGGGCACGGCGACCACCAGCGTGCTGTTCGCCACCATCGTGTTCATGGCCGGCGGCGTGCTGGGCACGCTGCACCACCTGTACTTCAGCGGCACCACCACGGCGGTGATCGCGCTGGGCGCCAGCTTCTCGGCGCTGGAAGTGGTGCCGCTGGCGCTGATCGGGCTGGAAGCCTGGGACACCTGGAAGAAGCAGCACGCCGCGCCGTGGATGGCGCGCTACCGCTGGCCGATCATGTTCTTCGTGGCGGTGAGCTTCTGGAACCTGGTCGGCGCCGGCCTGCTCGGTTTCCTGGTCAACACGCCGATCGCGCTGTACTTCATGCAGGGCCTCAACCTCACCGCCGCGCACGGCCACACCGCGCTGTTCGGCGTCTACGGCATGCTCGGCATGGGCCTGATGCTGTTCTGCCTGCGCGGCATCAAGCCGCAGGCCGAATGGCGCGAGGGCTGGCTGAAGGGTTCGTTCTGGACACTCAACCTCGGCCTGGGCCTGATGGCCGTGCTGACCCTGCTGCCGCTGGGCATCCTGCAACTGAAGGCGGTGCTGGAGCACGGCTACTGGTTCGCCCGCTCGGCCGAGTTCATGGACCGCCCGCTGATCCACCTGCTGGTATGGATGCGCGTGCCCGGCGACACCGTGTTCGCCATCGGCGCCATGCTGATCGCCGGCTTCGTCGCCTCGCTGTGGCTGTGGCCGAAACGACAGGTCGCCGCCACGCCGCTGCCGGACGCAGCGTCCGAGAGCGCATGACCCACGTCAGGGCGCGCCACATGGCGCGCCCTGATGCTTGTCCAAGTCCCGAATCACGAATCCCGGCGCCGAAATGATCGAGTTCTACCCCCAGATCAAGGCCGTCCACATCCTCTGCGTGCTGCTCAGCGGCGGCCTGTTCGCGCTGCGCGGGCTGATGGCACAGACGCGGCTGGCCGGCGTGGCGCAGGGCGCGCCGTTGCGCCTGCTCAGCTACACCATCGACACCGTCTTGCTGACCGCCGCGCTGATGCTGGTATCGATCCTGCCCGGTGCGCTGTTCGCCAACGGCTGGCTCACGGTCAAGCTGATCCTGCTGCTTGCCTACGTTGCGCTGGCCATGCTGGCGATGAAGCGCGTGCATGCGCCGCGCGTCCGAATGATCTTCTACGTGGCTGCATTGGCCACCTACACCTGGATGCTCGGCGTCGCGCGCATGCACCACCCGCTGGGCTGGCTGCACGGATGGCTGGCATGAGCGCGGCCCAGCCGTTCAACCACGACGTCTCGCGCGACCACACGCTGGACGCGTGCTTCCTCGGCCCCTACGGCGAGAACGACACGCTGCTGGAGAAGATGCTGGTGGAGTTCCTGCGCGACCACGTGTACTGGCGGCGCAATTTCCACCCCGAAGATCCGCCGGCGATCGGCACCGGCGCCGCGCACCACCCGGACTACCTCGCCTTCGAATCGCGCATGCGCCGCGAGCTGCACCAGCTCTCCGCCGCGCTGAAGAAGTCGGTGCCGTTCCACAGCCCGCGCTACATCGGGCACATGGCCAGCGACCTGCTGCTGCCGGGGCTGGCCGCGCAGATGCTGACGCTGCCGTACAACCCCAACAACGTCAGCGAGGACGCCGCCCCGGTCACCGTCGACATGGAGGTGCAGGCCGGCCTGCAGCTGGCGCGCATGCTCGGCTACCCGCACGATCCGGCGCAGGACGCCTGCGCGTTCGGCCATCTCACCTCCGGCGGCACCCTGGCCAACTACCAGGCGCTGCGCCTGGCGCTGGCGCTGAAGGCATTCCCGGTGGCGCTGCGCGCGGCGCAGGTGCCGGATCTCGACCTGCCGACGGACGACTGGAGCGCCTTCAACCTCACCCAGGCCGACAGCATCGCCTTGCTGACGGCGTGGCAAGCCTGGCTCGCCGCGCAGACGCCGGCCGAACGTTCGCGCTGGCTGCGGCGCGTCGAGCGCGAGCGCATCGAACAGCGCGGCCTGGTCGGCTTCTTCGCCGCGCATGTGCAGCTGAAGGTCCCGCTGGTGCTGGCGCCGGTCACCGCGCACTACTCGTGGAGCAAGGGGCTGAAGCTGCTCGGCCTCGGCCGCGACCAGCTCGAACTGCTGCCCACCGACGGCATGCGGCTGGACGGCGCCGCCTTGTGCGACACGCTGGAACGCTGTGCGCGCGAACGCCAGAGTGTGCTGATGTGCGTGGCCGTGCTCGGCGGCACCGAGTACGGCACCATCGACCCGATCGACGCCGTGCTGGCCGCACGGCAGGCGTCACGCGGGCGCGGGCTGGACTTCGCCGTGCACGTCGACGCCGCCTGGGGCGGCTACCTGGCCACCGTGTTCCGCCACGAGGACGGCTCGTTGCGCACACGCGATGAAGTGGCCGCCGACTACGTGCAGTTCCCCACGCCGGCAGTGCACGCCGCCTTCGCCGCGCTGGGCGATACCGACTCGGCCACCGTCGACCCGCACAAGCTCGGCTACCTGCCCTACGGCTCGGGTGCCTTCGTCTGCCGCGACCACCGCGCGATGGCGCTGCTGGCCGAGCGCGCGGATTACGTATTCCACGGCGGCACGCCGAAGGATTACCTGGCGCGTTACCGCAGCCTCGGCCAGTTCATCCCGGAAGGTTCCAAATCCGGCGCCGCGGCGGCCGCGGTGTACGTCACGCACAAGGTGCTGCCGCTGGACCATGCCCACTTCGGCGCCCTGCCGCGTGCCACCGTGCGCGCCGCCGAGACCTTCCACGCGCGTGCGCAGCGCTTCGCGCTGGAGCTGGCCGACGGCGTGCACGCGCTGGTGCCGTTCGCGCCGGACAGCAACCTGGTCTGCCTCGCGCTCAACCCGCGCGGCAACACGTCGGTGGCGACGGCCAACTCCTTCGTGCGCGCGCTGCACGACGAACTGCGCTGCGATCCGCGCCAGCCACTGCAGACCAAGGAGTTCTTCGGCTCGGTGACCAGCCTGCGTGCGGACATGCTCGGCACGGCGCAGACCGCACGCATCTTTGCCGCACTCGGGCTGGACCCGGCCAGCTTCGTCGCCGACGACGACCGCCTGCTGATCCTGCGCCATACGCTGATGAACCCGTTCCTGCTCGACCACGAGAACGGCATCAGCTACATCGACCGCTATTTCGACTTCCTCGCCCGCCGCGTGCGCAGCCTGCTTGCGACGCCGGTCGCGCCGCCGTGAGCGCCGCGCTGCCGCGCGTGGCCGTGCTCGGCTACGGCCGCTTCGGCAAGGCCTTCGCCGAACTGCTGCTGCAGGCCGGCCATCCGGTGCAGGTGTTCGACCCGCATGCGACGGTGCCGGCGGAGCTGGCGGCACCCTCGCTGGTCGCGGCAACTGCCGACGCCCGCTGGATCGTGCTGGCCATGCCGGTGCCGCACCTGCGCGCCGCGCTGCCGGCATTGCGCCCGCTGCTGCACGCAGGGCAGACCGTGTTCGACGTGGGCAGCGTCAAGCTGCATCCGTGCGCGTTGATGGACGAACTGCTCGGCACGGACATCCCGCACCTCGGCACGCATCCGCTGTTCGGCCCGCTCAGCCTCGCCCGCGGCGATCGCCCGCGCCGCGTGGTGCTGTGTCCCGCTGCGGCACACCCGCAAGCCGCCGCGCGCGCCGGCGAACTGTTCCGCGCACTGGACTGCGAGGTCATCGTGCAGGACCCGGCAAGCCACGACCGCGCCATGGCCGGCACGCACGCGCTGGCGTTCTTCATCGCCAAGGGGCTGATCGGCATGGGCGTGGACGAGGGCATGGCGATGGCGCCGCCGTCGTTCCAGGGCCTGCAGCGCATGCTGGAGGCGGTGCGCGGCGATGCCGGCCACCTGTTCGGCGCGATCCAGCGCGAAAACCCGTACGCCGCCGAAGCGCGCGAAAGCCTGCTGCGCGAACTGGAGCGCATCCACCGGCAGCTGCTGGTCGACGCGGACGACGGCATGGCGATCGCGGCGCGGCCCGAATGCGAATGAGGGCGATGCGCCCGCCCGACGGCAGAAGGGTTAATCTGAGCCACCCGTCGATGGACGCACGGCAGGTTCGATCCTGCTGCCACGTGTGCCGGCGGATGAGCCATTGAAGGCAGCGAGGGCGTCGAACGGCATGACATCAGATCTCGATCTTGACGAGCTCAGGCGCAACTGCGGCTACTGCGCGATCCACGATTTCCAGCTGCCGGTGGGACTCAGCGCGGGCGACCTGCACACGCTCAACGCCTCCGTGCACGACATGCTGCCGCTCGATCGCGGGCAGACGCTGTTCCCGCAGGGGCGCAAGTTCAGCGCGTTGTACGTGGTGCGTGCCGGCGCGCTTAAGACCTTCGTGGAAGGTTCCGAAGGCGACGTGCAGATCCTCGGTTTCCACCTGCCCGGCGACATCATGGGCATCGGCGGCCTCATCAACGAGCACTACCCGTGCACCGCCCAGACGCTGGAACGCTCCAGCGTGTGCGAACTACGCTACGCCCAGTTGCAGGAGGCCACTGCCAACCTGCCGGCGCTGAACCACCAGCTGATGCGGGTGATCAGCGGCGCGCTGGTCAACGAGCAGAGCCACCTGGTGCTGATGGGCAAGCAGCAGGCGCAGCGGCGGCTGGCGTTCTTCATCCGGCGCATGTCCGACCGCTATGCGCGCCTGTCGCGCGACCCGCTGGCGCTGATCCTGCCGATGTCGCGCGAGGACATCGCCAACTATCTCGGGCTGGCGCTGGAGACGGTCAGCCGGCTGTTCGGCAAGATGGAATCGGCCGGCATCCTCTCGGTGAATCGCAAGTCGGTGCAGATCCTGCGCCGCGACCTGCTCGACGAACTTTGCGGCGGCGACATCGACATGGCGTAGGCCGTCGGGTCCCGCGGCGCGCCGCCGGCCCGGTCACGCCGCTTTCGTGCCGGGGTTTGACCACGGTCAAAACCGCGCGGCGCCATCGGCCAGAGCATGCCAGCGTGCCCGGCCATCACGGCCGGTGCGGGAGAGATCGTGCTGGACATCATCGTCAACGTCGGCGGGACCTCGGACAACCCGTCGTGGCCGGGTGCGGCGCTGGCGCTGGCCAAGCGCCAAAGCGCCTTCGTCACCGGGCTGCAGGTGGTCGCGGTGTGCCCTTCGCTGATGGCGATACCGGACGTGATCGACGTGCTGGCCGCCGAGGAACAGGCGGCGCTGGCCCGACGCGACTGGTGGCTGCAGCAGTGCCGAAGCGCGGGCGTCGAGGGCGAATGGGAGGTGATGCGCGGCATCTCCGGGCAGGCGCTGGGCAAGCGCTCGCGGCTGGCCGATTTCATGATCGGCGAACTGAAGGTCAGCGATCCGGATGCCGCGCCCGGTGTCGACGATGTCACGCGCGCGCTGTTCGCCCGCGCCTCGCCGATGCTGCTGATGCCCGACATCGGCGGCGACACGCTGCAGGCCCGGCGCATCGTCATCGCATGGAACGGCTCCGGCGAAGCCGCGCAGGCGGTGAAGGCTGCGCTGCCGCTGCTGGCGCAGGCATCCGCCGTGCGGGTGCTCGATGGCGAGCGTGGCGGCCTGCCCGGCATCAGTCCGCCGCCGCTGCCGCTGCGCGGCTGGTTCGCGCGCCACGGCATCGAGGCGCAATGGCAGCCGTTCCCGGCCGAACACGACGAAGGCCCCGCGCTGCTGGCCGCAGCCCGGGCATTCGATGCCGACCTGCTGGTGATGGGCGCCTGGGGCCGCTCGCGCCTCAGCGAGCTGGCGATGGGCGGCGTCACGCGCTGGATGCTCAGGAACGCGAGCCTGCCGCTGTTTCTCGCGCACTGAATCGCCGGTCCAGGCCGGTTTGCGCGCGCCGCGCCTCTTCAGCTAGCGTCCATGCATCGGTGCCGCAAGCCGATCGTCGACGCCAAAACCCAGGGACACACCATGAGCCGCAGCCAGCCTGCCAGCACCGTTCATGCGCCGTCGGCGCAACCCGTGCTGCGCGGGGTCGAACGCCTGATTGCCCACGTGCAGGCGATGGAGCCGGTGCGCATGGCGGTCGTCCATCCCTGCGACGCACTCAGCCTCGCCGGCGCGATCGACGCGCGCGATGCCGGCATCATCCGGCCGGTGCTGGTCGCCCCGCGCGCCAGGCTGCAGGCCGCTGCCGCGGCAGCCGGGATCGACCTGGACGGCATCCAGTGCATCGACGTGCCGCACAGCCACGCCGCCGCGGCCGAAGCCGCGGCGATGGCCTGCCGCGGCGAGGTGGATGCGCTGATGAAGGGCAGCCTGCATTCGGACGAACTGATGGCCGCGATCGTTCCGACCGCCGCCGGGCTGCGCACCAAGCGGCGCATCACGCACTGCTTCGTGATGGAAACGCCCGCCTATCCGCGCCCGTTCATCATCACCGACGCGGCCATCAACATCGCGCCGACGCTGGAGGACAAGGCCGACATCGTGCGCAACGCGATCGACCTCGCCCACGTCCTCGGCGTGGCCGAGCCGAAGGTGGCGATCCTGGCCGCCGTGGAAACCGTCAACCCGCGCATGCCCTCCACGCTGGATGCGGCGGCGCTGTGCAAGATGGCCGACCGCGGCCAGATCACCGGTGGCCTGCTGGACGGGCCGCTGGCGTTCGACAACGCGGTCTCGCCCGAATCCGCGCGCGTCAAGGGCATCGTCTCGGCCGTGGCCGGGCAGGCCGACATTCTGGTGGTGCCCGATCTGGAAAGCGGCAACATGCTGGCCAAGCAGCTGGAATACATGGGCCATGCCGACAGCGCCGGCATCGTGCTGGGCGCGCGCGTGCCGATCGTGCTCACCAGCCGCTCCGATTCGCGCCGCTCGCGGCTCGCCTCGTGCGCCATCGCGCTGCTGCTGGCGCACCACTACCGCACCAGCCCGCCTTGATCCGACCGCGACCATGACGCCCCTGATCCTGGTCCTCAACTGCGGCTCGTCGAGCATCAAGTTCGCGCTGTTCGACGCGGCCGCCGTGCCGCTGCCGCGCAAGCCGGTGTGGAACGGCAAGGTGCAGGGCATCGGTGGCCCGGCGCCCGACTTCGGCGAAACCGGGGTCGCGCCGTTCGCGATTGCGCTCGACCCGGCACAGCCCTGCCGCGCGGCGCTGACGCTGATCCTGCAGCGCGTGCGCGCGCGGCTGGACGGCCGACGCCTCGCCGCGGTCGCGCATCGCGTGGTGCACGGCGGCAGCCGCTACTTCGAGCCCACGCGGATCGATGCCGGCGTGCTGGCCGACCTGGCGGGCTACGTGCCGCTGGCGCCGCTGCACCAGCCGTTCGCGCTGGAGGCGATCGAGATCCTGCTGCGCGAGTCGCCCGAGCTGCCGCAGGTGGCCTGTTTCGACACCGGCTTCCATCACACCATGCCGACGGTCGAGCAGATCCTGCCGCTGCCGTGGGATGCCTGGCAGCGCGGCCTGCGCCGCTACGGTTTCCACGGCCTGTCGTATGCGTTCATGGCGACCGCGCTGGCCGAACGCCACGGCGAGGCCGCACGCGGGCGCACCATCGTCGCGCACCTGGGCAGCGGCGCCAGCCTGTGCGCGATGCGCAACCTCCGGAGCGTCGCCACCACGATGGGATTTTCCGCGCTCGACGGCTTGATGATGGGCACGCGCACCGGCGCACTCGACCCCGGCGCGCTGCTGTACCTGATGGAGATCGAGAAGCTCTCGCTCGAAGAGGTGGGCCACCTGCTCTACCACCGCAGCGGCCTGCTCGGCGTCTCCGGCGTGTCGTCCGAACCGCGCGTGATCGTGCAGCACGAAGGCGACGCGGGCGAGCCCGGCGAACGCGCACGCCTGGCGCTCGCACTCTACGTGCGCCGCATCGTCCGCGAGATCGGCGCGTTGGCGGCGGTACTGGGCGGGCTCGAGCTGCTGGTGTTCACCGCCGGCGTGGGCGAGCACAACGCCTTCGTGCGCGAGCGTGTGTGCCGCGATCTCGCCTTCCTCGGCGTCACGCTGGACGAGGGCCGCAACGCGGCACACGCGCCGATCATCTCCGCCGATGGCAGTCGCGTGATCGTCGGCGTCGAGCCGACCAACGAGGAATGGATCGCCGCGCGCGATGCCGCCGCGGTGCTGGGCGGCATCGACTGATCACGGGCGCGGCGCGATGTTCAGGGCTCGTCGTGCATCACGTGTTCGGCCGGCACCGGCTTGTCCCAGCCGGGATCGTCGAAGTACTGCGGGTAATGCGCGATCGCCGCGCGCATGTCGGCCACCGCGGACACCTTCGCCGGGTCGGCCTTCAGCGCCTGCGCGGCCGTGAGCAATGGCACCAGGATGCCGTGCAGCGCGGCATCGGGCTCAGCCGACAGCTTGCAGTTGGCAAACATGTAGGTCACCGCGCTCTCCACCTCGGTGGCGCGATCGACCGCCATCGGCGCGCTCATGTGGCCCATCTCGTAGTGGGCCAGCTCGGCCACCGCGGTGTGCGCGCGGCGCATGCCCGCGCGCAGCGGGGCATCCGGCGTCCAGCGCTGCGCCGGCACCTGCGTGGCGGCGTGTGCCGCGTGGCTGTCGTGCTCGGCGTGGGCGTGTTGCGGACCGGCCTGGGCCGCAGTGGCAAGGCCGAGCGCACAGGCGCTGGCGAGAAGAATGCGTGCAGCTTTCATGCGGATATCTCCGGCTTGGCGGCGCGGACGCCGCGGACACATGCATGCTAGCGCCCGGCGCCCGCACTCCGGCCTGACCGGGGTCAAGCCGGCGGCGCCTGCGACAATCGGCCATCCGGCCCGGCGCGCCGCTGCAGCCAGGCGTAGTACAGCAGCGGGATCACCAGCAGGGTCAGCGCGGTGGAGACCAGGATGCCGAAGATCAGCGACACCGCCAGGCCCTGGAAGATCGGATCGTCGATGATGAAGAAGCCGCCGATCATCGCCGCCAGCCCGGTCAGCATGATGGGCTTGGCGCGCACCGCCGCGGCTTCGACCACCGCCTCGCGCAACGGACTGCCGGCAGCCAGCGCGTGGTTGATGAAGTCGATCAGCAGGATCGAGTTGCGCACGATGATGCCGGCCAGCGCGATCATGCCGATCATCGAGGTGGCGGTGTACTGCGCACCCACCAGCGCATGCCCGGGCATCACGCCGATCACGGTCAGCGGGATCGGCGCCATGATGATCAGCGGCACCAGGTAGCTCTTGAACTGGCCGACCACCAGCAGGTAGATCAGCAGCAGGCCCGCCGAATAGGCCAGGCCCATGTCGCGGAACGTCTCGTAGGTGATCTGCCATTCGCCGTCCCACTTCACCGCGGCGTCGGTGGTATCGGTCGGCTGCGCGATGAAGTGCTGCTGCAGCAGCTGCCCCGCCACCTTGTCGTGGCCGAGCTTGCCGACCAGCGAGAACATGCCGTACAGCGGACTGTCGGTACTGCCGGCGTCGTCGCCGGTGACGGTGGCATAGGGCAGCAGGTCCTTGTGCCAGATCGCCTGCTCGCGCTGCGCCGGCTGCACGCGGACCACCTCGGACAACGGCACCAGCGCGCCGCCGGCCGCACGCACGCGCAGCGCCAGCAGCTGCTCCATCGACGCCTGGTCGCCCGCGCCCAGGCGCAGGCGGATCGGCACCGCGTACTTCGCGTGGCCGTCCATCAGCCAGCTGGCGTCGTCGCCGGACAAGGCGGTGCGCAGCGCCTGCGCGATGCTTGCCTGATCCAGCCCCAGCCGCGCCGCGCGGGCGCGATCGACCACCAGCACGTCGCGCGGCGCCTGCGCTTCCACGCTGGTGTCGACGTCGACGATGTCCGGGTTGGCCCTGAAATCCTGTTCCAGCCCCAGCGCCACCTTGCGCACGGTGGCGTAGTCCGGGCCGTAGACCTCGGCAACGATCGGCGCCAACACCGGCGGCCCCGGCGGCACCTCGACCACCTTCACCGAGGCACCGTAGCGCGCGCCGATCTGCGCCAGCGCCGGGCGCACGGCCAGCGCGATGGCGTGGCTCTGCCGCGAGCGCTCGTGCTTGTCGACCAGGTTCACCTGCAGGTCGCCCACGATCGGGCCGCTGCGCAGGTAGTACTGGCGCACCAGCCCGTTGAAGGTGATCGGCGCGGCGGTGCCGGCATAGCCCTGCCAGTCCTTCACCTCGGGCAGCTTGGCCACCGCCTGCGCCAGCTCGCCGAGCAAACGGTTGGTGCGCTCCAGCGTGCTGCCCTCGGGCATGTCCACCACCACCTGGAACTCGGACTTGTTGTCGAACGGCAGCATCTTCAGCACCACCGCCTTGACCACCACCAGGCCCACCGCCCCCAGCACCAGTGCGCCCATCGCGGCGAACAGCAGGTGCCGTCGGCGCGGCGCGCGGGGGCCATCGAGGAAGGGCAGCATCAGCCGTCGGAACGTGCGGTGCAGGCGCGTATCGTGCGCGCCGTCGGCGCCCGCCGGCGCGGCCTCGGCATGCGGCTGGTGGCCGAGCAGTTTCAGCGCCAGCCACGGCGTGACCACCAGCGCGACGGCCAGCGACAGCAGCATGCCGGCCGAGGCGTTGATCGGGATCGGCCGCATGTACGGCCCCATCAGGCCGGACACGAAGGCCATCGGCAGCAGCGCGGCGATCACCGTGAAGGTGGCCAGGATGGTCGGCCCGCCGACCTCGCCGACCGCCTCGGGGATCGCCTCGCGCAAGGTGCGTCCGCCCCGAGTCGTCTCCGATCCGGCCATGTGCCGGTGGATGTTCTCCACCACCACGATGGCGTCGTCGACCAGGATGCCGATCGAGAAGATCAGCGCGAACAGCGAGACGCGGTTGATGGTGAAGCCCATCGCCCACGAGGCGAACAAGGTCAGCGCCAGGGTGACGATCACCGCGCTGCCGACCACCACCGCCGCGCGCCAGCTCAACGCCAGCAGCACCAGCAGCACCACCGACAAGGTGGCGAAGATCAGCTTGTGGATCAGCTTGTCCGCCTTGTCGGTGGCGGTCTGGCCGTAGTCGCGGGTGACCACCACGTGCACATCGGCGGGAATCGCCACGTTGCGCAGCGCGGCCAGCCGCTGGCGGATCGCGCCGGTGATGTCGGCGGCGTTGGTGCCGGGCTTCTTCGCCACCGCGATGGTCACGGCCGGCGCGTGGCCGGTGGCCGGCCCGGCCCGGCCCGCCGGCGCGCCGAACCAGGCGTAGCTGTCGGGCAGGTCCGCGCCCGGACGAACCGTGGCCACGTCGGAGAGGAACACCGGCTGGCCGTTCTTCAGGCCGATCACCAGCTGCGATACCTCCGCCGCGTCGGCGAGGAAACGCCCGGCGGTCACCGGCACATCGCGGTCGCCGCTCACCCGGTCGCCGGCCTGGGTCACCGCGTTGGCCGCCTTCAAGGCGTTCGACAGGTCGCCCGCGGTCATGCCGTAGGCAGCCAGTTTCGCCGCGTCCAGCTGCACCACCACCGCGCGGGTCGGCGCGCCGATGGTGTAGACGTCGCGCGTGCCGGGCACGCGCTTCAATTCGGTCTCCAGAGCATGCGCCACCTCGGCCAGCTGCACCGGGCCTTGCGCGGGGTCGTCGCTCCACAGCGTGAGCGCCATCACCGGCACGTCGTCGATGCCCATCGGCCGCACCAGCGGCGGACCGATGCCGAGGCCGGGCGGCACGAAGCCCTGGTTCTGGAACACCTGGTTGTACAGCCGCACGATCGCGGCCTGCCGCGGCACGCCGACCTGGAACTCCACCGTCATCACCGCCATGCCGGGCCGGCTCACCGAATAGACGTGCTTGACGCCCTCGATCTCGGCGAGCTTCTGCTCCAGCGGGAACGCCACCAGGTTCTCCACGTCGCGCACGTCGGCGCCGGGAAACGGCACCATCACGTTGGCCATGGTCACGTCGATCTGCGGCTCCTCCTCGCGCGGCGTGATCATCACCGCGACCAGGCCCAGCAGCAGCGCCGCGATCGCCAGGATCGGGGTCAGCGGCGAATCCTGGAAGGCCCGCGCGATGCGGCCGGAGAAGCCGAGCCGAGGCCCGCTCACGGCGCGTCCCCGCGTCGCTGCGCGACCAGCCAGCGCGCCGCCGCGGCCGGATCGGTGGCGACGCGCTCGCCGTCGTCCAGCCCGGCCAGCACCTCCACGCGATCGCCGTGGCGATGGCCAAGGCGCAACTGGCGCAGCGTCACGTCATGCGCGCCCAGCACGTACGCGCCGACCAGCTCGCCACGTTGCACCAGCGCGCTCATCGGCAGCAGCAATCGCTTCGCCTCGCCGCTGGCGAAGGCGACCTTCACCGTCATGCCCGGCACCAGGCCGGCACCATCGCCGGGCAGTTCCAGCCGCACGCGGAAGCTGTGCGTCTGCGGGTCGGCATAGGGAAACACGGTGAGCTTGCCGGCCGCCACGCGACGGCCGTCGTCGAGCACCACCTCGGCGGCGTGGTAGCGGCGGATCGCGGCGATCGCGCTCTGCGGCACCTGCACGCCGACCCGCAGATCCTGCAGCGAGGCCAGCGCGATCAGCGGCTGCGGCGCCGGCGGCCCCGACTGCACCGCCTCACCCACCTGCACGTAGCGGCGGGTGACGATGCCGTCGTACGGCGCGCGCAGCACCGTGTAATCGAGCTGCTGGCCGACCTGGCTGGACTGCGCGCGGGCCGACTGCAGCGCCGCCAGCGCGGCGTCGCGACGGGCACGCTCGGCGTCGAGCTGCGCCTTGGAAACGAAGCCTTTCTCGAATATCCCGGCGAAGCGCCGGTAGGACGTATCCGCCTCGGTATACGCCGCCTGCGCCGCGGCGATCTGCGCCTGCGCGGCGCGCCCTGCGGACTTCTGCTCGACGTCGCTGAAACGCACCAGCACGTCGCCCTTGCGCACGGCATCGCCGACGTCATGCGGCAACTCGACCACCCGCGCATTGGTCTGCGCCGAGATCACCGCCTCGTGCACCGCCTCGACCACGCCATCCCAGGCCTGCTCGTCGTGCGCCGTTTCGAGGTGCACGGTCAGCGCGGCCAGCGGCGGCGGTGCCGTGGCAGCCGGCGGCGCCGGCGTGCGCCCGCACGCGGCCAGCGCGGCCAGCGCGAGCGCAAGCATGGCCGGGCGCAGCGCGCGCATCACGACGCGACCTCGCAACGCGGGTCGGCGTGGGCGCGCGCGACACGCCAGGCGGGATGGCGGGTTTGCATCGCGTGCTTCCGTCAGCGGTTCGCGGGGAGTACTCATTCGCCGCCCGTGCCGGGCCGGATGCGCGCGATGCCCAGCGCCTTCATCACGTACTTCTCGTAGACCGGCGTGGTATTGCCGGTGCGGATCTTGTGCATGAAGTATTTCTCGAATGCCACCTTGGCCAGATGCACCCACTTGCCCTCCTTCGCCCAGGTCAGGTTGCGCGGCGGGATCTGCGGCAGTGCCACGAACGCCGCGCCGCTGTCGCCCATGTCGGCCAGGCACACCGCGTTCCATGTCGCTTCGGCCGTGGCCGGACGGTTCTCGATGTCCGCCTTGATGTTCGCGGTCAGCGTGCTGACCATCGACTCGATCATGAAACCGGTCTTGGGCGCGCCGGTGGGCACCGGCGTGGCCTCCACCGGCGGGATCGCCACGCACACGCCGGCGGAGAACACGTTGCGGAAGGTCGGGTTGCGCTGGTGCTTGTCGATCAGCACGAAGCCACGCGGATTGACCAGGCCCTCGATGCCACGCACGGCGGCGACGCCGGTGAAGGCGGGGATCACCATCGCGTAGCGGAACGCGAGCGCGTGCTGCTCCTGCGCCTGGCCATGCGCGTCGGCTTCGGTGACGTGCATGCTGCCGTCCTCGACCTTGTCGATCCGCGCATTGCAGATCCACTTGATGTGGCGCTGGCGCAACTGGCGCTCCAGCAGCCCGCGGGAATCGCCGATCCCGCCCAGGCCCATGTGGCCGATGTACGGCTCGCTGGTGACGAAGGTCATCGGCACGCGGTCGCGCAACTTGCGCCGGCGCAGGTCGGTGTCGAGGATCAGCGCGAACTCGTAGGCCGGGCCGAAACAGCTGGCGCCCTGCGCCGCGCCGACCACCACCGGTCCGGGGTTCTCCAGGAACTGCCGGTACGCCTGCCACGCGGCGGTCGCGTGCGGCGTGGTGCAGACCGACTGCGTGTAGCCGTCGACCGGGCCCAGCCCGGGGATCTCGTCGAACGCCAGCCGCGGGCCGGTGGTGACGACGAGGTAGTCGTACTTCAGTTCGCGGCCGTCAGCCAGCACCACGAGGTTGTCGGCCGGGCGCACCGCGCTGGCCGGCGAATCGATGAAGGCGATGTCGTGCCGTGCCATCGCCGCGGCCGCGTCGAGCTGCACGTCGGCCGGTTGCCGCCAGCCGATGCCGACCCACGGGTTGGATGGCGTGAAGGAGAACAGGCGCCCTTCGCCGACCACGGTGACGCGGTGGGCGTCGCCCAGTGCAGCCTTGATCTCATAGGCGGCACTGGTGCCGCCCAGGCCCGACCCCAGGATGACGACGTCGCTCATGGTGACTAACTCCTGCATTGAAGGTGCCGACAGCGTGCGCCGGCGGCACCGCAACGGATTTGAGCCTGGTCAATTCGAGGCCGCCTCGCCGGCGCTACGCCGCCTCGGCGATGACGTCCACCAGGGTCTGCTCCACTTCGCGCGCGATCGCCGCCAGCGCGGGATCGGCGGAGAGCATGCCGAGCATCGGCGTCGGCCGGATCATGCCGATCCAGGTCTTGCCCTCCTCCGTGTAGACCGACACCCGGCACGGCAGCGCCATGTTCAGCCGCAGGTCGTTGGCCAGCACGCGGCCGGCCTGGCGCGGGTTGCACACCTCGAACACCTTGCACTCGTGGCCGAACTCCACGCCCTTGCCGCGCAAGGTGCCGCCCAGGTCGTGCACGTGCAGCACGCCGAAGCCGTGCGCGGCGACGGCGGTGGCCAGATCCGCCGCGGCCTGCTCGAAGCCCTTGGATGTCTCGACGATGTGGTACATGGCGTGGCCTCGCTCGGGTCAGGAAGGAAACGCGCAGCCGGGCTTCAGCCCCAGCCTGCGCAGGATCATCGCCAGCGGGCAGAAGCCGGTGAACGAGGACTGCAGCAGGTTGGCGCCGACGAACACCGACAGCCAGATCCAGCCCGGCGCCACGAAATGCGCCAGCGCGATACCGGCCAGCACCACGCTGCCGGCGAACCCCATCACGATGCGATCGACATTCATGTTGAACTCCTCGGTTGGCGGTTGTCCGCGAACGTCGCGAATCAACAGCTATTTCTAAATTAGAAATAGCTTAATTAGTATGGCGTGGTAAAGTCAAGCCGCCAAACTGCAGCGGATCCGAACTCCCATGGACACGTCTTCCCGCACCGACATGACACTGATGCAGGCCAATGCCGAGGAGGCGTCGCGCCTGCTCAAGACGCTGGGCAACGCGCAACGCCTGCGCATGCTGTGCCTGCTCGCCGACGGCGAACTGTCGGTCGGCCAGATCAACGAACAACTGCCGGAACTGAGCCAGTCGGCGCTGTCGCAGCACCTGGCCCGCCTGCGCGAGGAAGGCCTGGTCGATACCCGGCGCGAAGCGCAGACCGTGTGGTATTCGCTGCCGCCTGGCCCTGCGCAGACGGTCATCGGCACGCTGTATGGAATCTACTGCGCCCCCGCGACGCGCAAGGCGGCGAAACGAAGCGGCACGGCGCGGCGTCGCTGAGCGCACGCCTTCGCGCGGAGGGAGAGTCGGCTCCTGCCCTCTCCCTGCTCGCAGGGAACGTTCCCTAAACCCGCGCGAACACCAGCGTGCCGTTGGTGCCGCCGAAGCCGAAGCTGTTGGACATCACCGTGTTCAGGGTGGCCGGGCGGCTTTCGCGCAGGATCGGGAAGCCTTCGGCGCGGGGGTCGAGGTCGGTGATGTGGGCCGAACCGGCGACGAAGCCTTCCTTGAGCATCAGCAGGCTGTAGATCGCCTCGTGTACGCTGGCCGCGCCGAGCGAGTGGCCGGTCAGCGCCTTGGTCGAGGACAGCGGCGGCACCGCGTCGCCGAACACGGCGCGCACGGCGTCGAGTTCCACGATGTCGCCCAGCGGCGTGGCGGTGCCATGGGTGTTGAGGTAGTCGACCGGCGCCTTGACGTCGGCCAGCGCCATCTGCATGCAGCGCACCGCGCCCTCGCCGGACGGCGCGACCATCTCGGCGCCATCGGAGGTGACGCCGTAGCCAACCAGCTCGGCGTGGATGCGCGCACCGCGTGCCTTGGCGTGCTCGTACTCCTCCAGCACCAGCATGCCGCCGCCACCAGCGATGACGAAGCCGTCGCGGGTGGTGTCGTAGGGACGCGAGGCGCTGACCGGGGTGTCGTTGTGGTGGCTGGACAGCGCGCCCATCGCGTCGAACTGCGAGGTCATGCCCCAGTGTTCCTCTTCGCCGCCGCCGGCGAACACCACGTCCTGCGCGCCGTGGCGGATCAGGTCGGCGGCCGCGCCGATGCAGTGCGCCGAGGTGGCGCAGGCGGCGGAGATGGAATAGCTCAGGCCCAGGATGCCGAAGGTGGTGGCCAGCGTGGCCGACACCGTGGAGCACATCGTGCGCGGCACCATGTACGGGCCGATCTTGCGCACGCCCTTGTTGCGCAGCAGGTCGCCGGTCTCGATCTGCCAGCGCGGCGAACCGCCGCCGGAGCCGGCGATCGCGCCGATGCGCGGGTTGCGCACCTGATCGGCATCCAGCCCGGCATCGGCCATCGCCGAACGCATCGACACGTACGCATACGCCGCCGCGTCGCCCATGAAGCGCTTCAGCTTGCGATCGATCACCGCCTCCAGGTCGATGTTCGGCACGCCCGCCACATGGCTGCGCATGCCCAGCTCGGCATATTCGGGCATCGCGCGGATACCGCTGCGGCTGTCGCGCAAGGCGCCAGCCACCGTTTCCAGATCGTTGCCAAGGCACGAGACGATGCCCATGCCCGTCACCACCACGCGACGCATGTCAAAAACCCTCGGTGGATTGGAACAGGCCTACGCGCATGTCGCTGGCCTCGTAGATCAGGCGGTCGTCGACGAAGGTCTTGCCGTCGGCGATCACCAGCCGCAACTTGCCGCGCATCACGCGACGGATGTCGATCTCGTAGCGCACCAGCTTGGCGGTGGGCATCACCTGGCCGGAGAACTTCACGTTGCCCACGCCGAGCGCGCGGCCGCGGCCGGGTTCGCCCAGCCACGGCAGGTAGAAACCGCTGAGCTGCCACATGGCATCCAGGCCCAGGCAGCCGGGCATCACCGGGTCGCCGATGAAGTGGCAACCGAAAAACCAAAGGTCCGGATGGATGTCCATTTCGGCGCGGATGCAGCCCTTGCCGTGGCTGCCGCCCTCTTCGGAAATGTGCGTGATGCGATCGAACATCAGCATCGGCGGCGAAGGCAGCCGCGCGTTGTCGTCGCCGAACAGTTCGCCGCGCCCGCAGGCGCGCAGCTGCTCGTAGTCGAAAGAGGAAGGACGTGTCATGAAATGCTCGGGGGTGGGGGAATGCCAAGTGTGCCAGTTGGACGCCGTCCTGTCTTGACGTGCGACGCGTGCGACGGCCGTACGCCAGCGCATCGTGAAGCCTTCGCGACGACGTCCGCAGGCATCAGGACGGGCAGCCGCGATCTTCACGCCAGTGTGCGCCGAGCGAGCGTCGACGCAGGCGCATCGCGCGCAGCAGCGCCTTGGCCAGGCGTGCCTGCCAGCCGGAGTCGGCCAGCGCCGCGCCGATCCGCCAGGCGTCGCGCAATGCACCCGCCTCGCGCCGCGGACCGGCCGCGTGCCACAGCAGCGCACGCAAGCCGGCAAGCTCTGCCGGCGGCAGGCTGGCGCCGCGTTCGATCACGCGCAGCGGGCCGACGCCGACGTCCGCGGCGGCAGCCGCACGCAAGCCGTGACCCAGCCGCTGTCCGCAGAGCACGCCTTCGAGCAGCGAATTGCTGGCCAGCCGGTTGGCGCCGTGCACGCCATTGCAGGCCACCTCGCCCACGGCGTACAGACCCGGCACGCTGGTGCGTCCGTCCGCATCGGTGGCCAGCCCGCCCATGTGGAAGTGCGCCGCCGGCGTCACCGGCAACGCCTGCCGGCGCGGATCGATGCCATGCGCCAGGCACGCGGCCAGCACGGTGGGAAAACGCTGCTCCCAGGCGCCCTCCACCGCCGTCGCGTCAAGCCAGGCGCGGCCACCGGCGGCCTGCGCCGCAGCCACGCGCCGCGACACCACGTCGCGCGGCGCCAGGTCGCCGAGCGGATGCACGCCGGCCATCAGCGCAGTGCCCGTATCGTCGTGCAATCGCGCACCGGCGCCGCGCAGCGCCTCGGTGAGCAGCGGCAGGCAGTGGCCGGGCACGTCGAGCGCGGTGGGATGGAATTGCACGAACTCGAGGTCGCGCGCCGCCGCGCCGGCGGCCAGGCCGAGCGCGAGGCCCGCGCCATCGGCACCCGGCGGATTGCTGGTGCGCGCGTACAGGGCGCCGATGCCGCCGGTGGCCAGCACCACCGCCGCCGCCTCGACCTGTTCGTGGCGGCCGCGCTCGTCGCACGTGCGCACGCCGACCACGCGACCGCCGCGCAGCAACAAGCCATCGACATCGACGCCGCCGCGCCACTGCACGTGGCTGGCCGCCTGCGCCTGCTCGCGCAAGGCGCAGAACACCGCCGCGCCACTGGCATCGCCGCCGGCGTGCACGATGCGGGCGGTTGCATGGCCGCCTTCGCGACCCAGTTGCAGCGCGCCATCCGCCGTCCGATCGAAGACCACGCCCTGCGCCTGCAGCCAGTCGATCGCCGCCGGTGCCGCGGCAGTCAGCCACGCGACCATCGCCGCGTCGTTGTGCTGCGCGCCGGCGGCGAGCGTGTCGGCAGCGTGGGCGGCGGCGCTGTCATGCGGATCGAGCGCCGCGGCGATGCCGCCCTGGGCCAGCGCCGTGGCGCTGCCGCAACCGTCGTGGGCGCGGCACAGCAGGCGCACCGGCGCGGGCGCCGCGGCCAGCGCGGTCGCCAGCCCGGCCACGCCGCCGCCCACCACCACGATCGGCAGGTGCGCTCGCCTCACACGCGTTCGCGCCGGCCGACGGCGAGCATGCGTTCCAGCGCCGCGCGGGCGCGCACGCTCACGTCCGCGGGAATCTCGATCGCGTGGCGCAGGTCGCGCAGGCAGGCGTAGATGTTCTGCAAGGTGATCCGCTGCATGTGCGGGCACAGGTTGCACGGCTTGATGAACTCGGTCTGCGGGAACTGCGACTTGAGGTTGTCGGCCATCGAACACTCGGTGACCATCGCCACCCGGGCCGGCTTCTCGCGCGCCAGCCACTTGCCCATGGCGGTGGTGGAGCCGACGAAGTCGGCCTCGGCCAGCACCTCGGGCGAACATTCCGGATGCGCCACCACCCGGGTGCCGAACTGCTCGCGCACGTGCCGCACTTCCTGCGCGGTGAAGCGCTCGTGCACTTCGCAGCGGCCGTGCCACAGGATGATTTCCACCGCCGTCTGTTTGGCCACGTGGCGGCCGAGGAATTCGTCAGGCAGGAAGATCACCTTCGGCGCGCCCATCGCCTCCACCACCTGCACCGCGTTCGCCGAGGTGCAGATCGCATCGGACTCCGCCTTCACCGCGGCGGAGGTATTGGCGTAGCTCACCACCGGCACGCCGGGGTGCTGCGCGCGCAATGCGCGCACGTCGGCGGCGGTGATCGAGGAGGCCAGCGAGCAGCCCGCTTCGAGATCGGGCAGCAGCACGGTCTTGTGCGGCGCCAGGATCTTCGCGGTCTCGGCCATGAAGTGCACGCCGCACAGCACGATCAGCTCGGCTTCGCACTCGGCCGCGGCCTGGGCCAGGCCGAGCGAGTCGCCGGTGATGTCGGCCACGCCGTGGAAGATCTCCGGCGACTGGTAGCTGTGCGCCATGATCACCGCGCCGCGCTGCTTCTTCAGCGTGTTGATCGCGTCGATCCACGGCAGGTGCAGCGGGATCTCCAGGCACGGCACCAGCGGTTCGAGCCGCTCGGCAAGCGCGGCGTATTCGTGTTCGAGTTCATCGCGCCAGACAGGCACGGGGACGGCGGCGAGGTCGTGCATGGCGATCCGCGGTGGAGGGTGGGCGAAGTATCCGAGGGCGCAGCTGGCCGGTTCAGTCCGCCCGACGAGCCGCGATGCGCGCAAGGCAGTGCAACCCGATGTGCGGGCGCGAGGCGAACCGCGATGGCGACGGCCGCAGGCGCGGGAGAACGGAGCGACGCAACGAGAGGCTTGGCATGATGGCGCGCATCATCGCCGGCAACCGCGCGGGCGCGCCTTGATCGAGGTCAACCGCAACCGACGCACCACCGCGATGACGTCGGACGCTTTCCGCTCACGGGTGCTGCGGCAACGCCGCCACGAATGCCTCGGCGCGCCGGTGCACGCCGCGCAACGCCGACCACGTGCCCAGCCACGCGCACGCCAGCGCCACGCCGGCCGCACGCGCCAGCCACGGCGACGGCCACAGCGCCGCGGCTGGCAACAGCAGCAGCGGCCATTGCGCCAGCAGCACGCCGAGCTTGTCGCTGTCGGGCAGCAACCGCTGCACGCCGGGCAACTGCAGGCCGCGGCCGCAGCGTCGGTGCAGGTCGATCCAGCCGATGAAGGGAACGATCTCCAGCGCCATGCCGGCAAGCAGCAGCGGCAGCGCGATGCCCAGCCCCAGCGTCGCCGCCAGCACGGCGCCGCGCGCGCCGCCGGTCAGCAGCACGGCGGCCAGCGCCAGCGCGATCAGGCCGCCGCGCCAACTCCACAGCAAGGGTGCGCGACGCACGCGCGGCGAGCGCCACTGCAGCCACAACGCAGCGCCGGCGAACAGCGCGACGTGCACCGCCACGGTGGCGAGCAGCCAGCGGCCGTCGTCGCGGGCCCAGCGCCACCATGCCGCGGCCGGCAGCATCAGCAGCACGCTGGCCAGCCACAGGGTCTGCGCCCGCTCCGGCATGGCCGCCGTCCCCTGGAACATCGGCATCACGATCCGCGCCACGCTGGCCAGCAGCAGCACGATCCAGCCCAGCACGCCCCAGCTCGCATGCACGTCCACCAGCGCCGCCATCGACAGCGTCGTGCCGTCGACCAGCGCGAGCGCCAACAGCGCGCCGAGCAGCGCGGTCAGCACGCCGAAGGCGATCGCCGCGCCGATGCCCGCGCGCAGCAGCCGCTGACCCGCGGCGACACACAGGCCGGGCATGGTCATCCCGGCCAACGTCGCGAACGCCAGCGGCAACAGCACGGCACCGCCGCGCAGCGCGCCGCGCCAGCCTTCGTGCAGGCCGGCCACCAGCAACAGCACGCCGAGGTTGAACACGGCGTGCAGCAATCGCCCCAGCCGCACGCCGCCACGCACCCGCACGCCGGCGGCGGCAGGCAGGAATTGCAGCACGCTGCCGAACATCACGTTGCCGAACACGCCCAGGGTGAACACGTGCACCAGCGCCAGCGTGGCCGGCTGCCAGCGCGTGCGCAGCGCAACGTCGCCGTCGACGAGCAGCAGCACGCCGGCGAGCACGCCCCACAGCGGCGCACTCAGCAGGAACTGCCGCGGCAACGATGCCGGCGGCGCCTGGTCAAGCGCCAGTCGGGCCATCGTCGTCCGGGCGATGGATCCGCACGCGCGCGCCGCCGGCGGGCAGCATCTCCGCACGGACATGCAGACGGCGACCGGACAGCAGGTCGAGCAGCGGCGTCGGCAGCAGCGGGGTGAGCAGCTCGAGCGTCTGCCCCGGCGCCAACGCATCGGCTGCCTCCAGCGCACGCATCATCGGCTCCGGCGCCGGCAGCGCGCGCAGGTCGAGCGCGATGGTGGTGCCATCGTCGGTGGCGTGGTCGTGGTGGGCCGGCGGTGGAGAGACAGGCATGCGGCCATCTCAACGCAGCAGGGGCGCGGGCGCGCTGACCTGGGTCAACGCAGCCGCGCCAGCGACGCTCAACGCGCGCCCGCCAGCGCCTGCCGACCGCGCCATTCCAGCTGCAGCCACACCCGCGCATTGTCGCGACCGAGACCATCGGCGCGATAGTCGGCCAGCTTGAGCATGGCGTCGAGGCCGGCGATCAGCGGAAGGCTCAGCGATGCGTTCCACTCGCTGCCGTAGCGGCCGCCGCGATCCGCGCGGTAGTCGTGGTAGGCCACCACCCAGGCCAGCTTGCCGGCCAGCCCGCTGCGACCGAACTTGCCGGCGGCGCCGACGTAGCGATCCTCCAGGCCGCCGGCGGGCGTCACGTTGAACTGATCGTCCCAGCCGTTGAACGCGTGCAGCGTCGCCAGCGGCGTCTGCAACGCATGCTGGCCGTTGCCGCCCAGATGTTCCCAGCCCAGCTTCGCGGTGATGCCGCCCTGCGTCCAGGTCGGCTCCAGCAACCAGTAGTTGTGCGCGAAGTGCAGCGGATTGTTGGCGTAGTCGCGCTGCCGCGCCGCTTCCAGCGTCCAGCCCGCGCCGTTGCCGTCGTGCCGCGCCTTGCCGCTCCAGCGCGCGCCCCAAGTGGCGCTCGATGCGCTGGCCACGTCGCGGTCCTCGTGCAGGTAGGCATAGCCGACCCACTGCTGCGCGCCGCGGACCCACGCGGCGTTGAGCAGGTGCGTGTCCAGAGCGCGCTCGCGCGCCAGCGGATTGAGCGCGTCGCGGCCGGCCACGCGGTGCACGCGGCCGAGCCAGTCGTAGCGCACGGTCACGCTGTCCAGCGGTTGCCATTGCAGCGCCAGCGCATCGAAGGTCTGCTCGTGCTGGCGCCAGCCGCTGTTGCCGACCCAGCGCTGGTTGTCCAGCAGCAGTCGCTGGCGCCCCAGCGTGGCGCCGAACACGTCGCCTTGCCATGCCAGCCAGGCCTGGTCGAGTTCGCTGCCACGCGGGTCGGTGATCGCCGGATACTGCGTGCGGCCGTTCGCGCCGCTGTTGTAGTGCTCGTTGGCCGCGGCCACGCCGGCACCTTCCAGCAGCGCACTCCAGCCCTCCCCGAAGCTGGCGCGCAGGCCCAGCCGCAGGCGCAAGGTCGTGGCCGCCGCGTCGCGGCTGAAGGCGTCGTCGTCGACCTGTTCGTGGCGCAGTCGTGCATCCCATTCCAGCTGCAGCGGCGCGTTCGCCGCTGGCGGCGCGATCGCGTCGACGGCGGCCCGGGCCGCTGGTGCACCCAGCGTGGCGGCCAGCACGCAGCTGGCGGAAAGCATGTGGCGGATCGGCTTCATCGGATGTCCCCTTGTTGGATGCGCGCAGTCTGCGGACTGCCCGCCTCCGGCCAGTTGACCGCCGTCAGCTCGGCGCCATCGAGGCGGCGACTGTGACAACACGCCGCGCGGGTGCACGAAAAAGCCGCCATGACGGCGGCTTCGGCAACGGACGCATGGACGTCCACTTGGCGCACCGGCTCACGGCTTCGCCAGCGTCTCCTCGATGGCCTTCACGAACGCCGGATCGAGCCGGCCGATCAGCGTGGTGCGCGCGGCGATGCGGCCCTCGGCGTCGAGCAGGATCAGCTCGCTGGAGTGGTTGAACTCGCCATCGGGCAGCTGCCGGTATTGCAGGCCGAGCACGCCGGACAATTGCCGCACCTGCGCCGGCTCGGCGCGGGCCAGCGTCCAGATGCGCCCGTCCAGCTTGCGCTTCTCCGCATAGCTCTTCAGCGTGGCCACGTCGTCCTTCGCCGGGTCGAAGCTCACCGCGAGCAGGTCGATCTTCGCGCGCGCGGCCGGATTGAGCGCGTTGCGGGTCAGGCGCAGGCTGTCGATGATCATCGGGCAGACCATCTGGCACGAGGTGTAGAACATCGTGACCAGCTGCGGCCGCCCGCGACGCGCGGCCAGCATCTGCTGCCGGCCATCCTGCGTGGTCAGTTGCACCGGCAGGTTGTAGACCGAATCGCCGGGCAGCGGCGTGGCGGCCGCGGCGCTGCCGCCGAAGAGCACGGCGAGCAGCACCAGTGCACGCAGAAAGTGTTTCATCGCCGCTCCTTCAGTTCGACTTCGCGCAGCGGAAGCCAAGGTTGTTGGTGGTATCGGCGGCCTTCAGCGCGGAGAGCATCGCGATGCGCATCAGCACCGCGTAGTTCTCCTTCTCCTGCAGGCTGATCGCGCCGGCGCCGCAGAACTTCAGCAGGTCGGGATCGCCCTGCTGGCGGCTGTCGCTGGCCACCATCAGCGCGTTGAAATCGTCGACCCACTCCCACACCAGGCCGTTCATGTCGCGCACGCCGTAGACGTTGGCCGTACCGCCGACGGCGGGCAGCGCGGCGTTCGATGGCCGCGAATACCAGCCCAGGATGTTCTCGCGCCAGGCCGGGTCGGCCCGCGCGTCGCGACGGCTGGCGTCCGCCGCCGCGGCAAACTCCCACTCGTACCAGCTCGGCAGCCGCGCGCCTTCGCTTTCGCAATACGCCTGCGCGGCGAACCAGCTCACCCGCGTCACCGGCTGGCGCGGGAGTGCCTGCTCGCCGAGTTCATCGGCACCGGCCCATTGGGTGAGGTAGCGCGCGTCGGCGAGGATGCCGGCGACCTTGTCGCGCCGCCATTGCGGGTGCTCGCGCACGAACGCCAGGTACTCGCCATTGGTGACCAGCTCGGTGCGCAGGCGGAACGGCGCGACCTGCGCCGCGGCCGCCTTGCCGTCGGCAGGCAGCACGCTGGCGAAGGTGCCTCCCGGCAGCGCGGCGTATTCCGCCGCCGCTGCCGGGAGTGCCAGCACCAGGCCGAACCATGCCAGGGCCAGCCGCATGCGCATGCTCAGTGCCCCGGGTCCGCGTGCGGGCCGGCTTCGGCACGCGCCTTGGCCACGTCTTCCTTGCTGTACTGGCCGCCCGGGTTGTCCCAGCTGTTGATGACGTAGGTGAGGATGTTGGCCACCTCGTCGTCATTGAGCTGGCTCATCGGCGGCATCACCGAATCGTACTCGTGGCCGTTGACGGTGATCTTGCCGGTCAGGCCGTGCGTCACGATCGTCATGGCGCGTTTCGGGTCGGCGGCCAGGAAATCCGACTTGGCCAGCGGCGGGAACACGTTGGCCAGGCCCTCGCCGTTCGCCTGGTGGCAGACCGAGCAGGTGCCGGTGAACAGCTGCTTGCCCGCGGCGATCTGCTCCTCCTTGGTCAGCGTGCCGGCCGCGTGCGCCTTGGCCGCGGCGGTCACCGCCTTGAGGTTCGGCTCCGAGCGGTCGCCCAGGTAGACGTAGTCGACCTCCTTGCCCGAGTAGACCAGCTTGTTCTCCGGCCCGTCGACCTTGAGGATGCCCAGCGCGCCCTTGTTGAACGCACGGAAGATCGAGTGGTCGACCAGCACGTAGCTGCCCGGCACGTCGGTGTGGAACTCCACCATCGCCGCGCCGCCGGCGGGGATCAGCGTGGTCTGCACGTTGTGCTGGGCCACCGTGCCGCCTTCGGGCTGCACCTTGTCGAAGATCTCGCCGATCACGTGGAAGCTGGAGACCAGGTTGGGGCCGCCGTTGCCGATGAACAGGCGCACCGTCTCGTTGGTCTTGGCGGTCAGGGCGTTGTCGCCGGTGAGTGCGCCTTCCTTGCCGTTGAACAGCACGTAGGTCGGGTGCTCGTCGATCGCCTTTTCCATGTCGAACGGCTGATGGCCCTTCTCGCGATATTTGCCGGTGGTGTAGAAATCGCCCTGCATCACGTAGTACTCGTGGTCGACCGGGCTCAGGCCTTCCGGTGGCTCGACCAGGATCAGGCCGTACATGCCGTTGGCGATGTGCATGCCCACCGGCGCGGTGGCGCAGTGGTAGACGTAGATGCCCTGGTTCAGCGCCTTGAACGTGAACTGCGACTGGTGGCCGGGCGCGGTGAAGCTGGACGCCGCGCCGCCGCCGGGTCCGGTAACGCCGTGCAGGTCGATGTTGTGCGGCATCTTGCTGTCCGGCGCGTTCTTCAGGTGGAACTCCACCGTGTCGCCCTGGCGCACGCGGATGAAGCTGCCCGGCACGGTGCCGCCGAAGGTCCAGAACGTGTAGCTGACGCCTTCGGAAATCGGCATCTCCTTCTCGATCACCTCCAGCTCGACGATGACCTTCGCCGGGTAGTTGCGATGGATCGGTGGCGGCACGTGCGGCGGGCTGGTCAGCACCGCCTTGATTGGCTCACCCTGCGGCGGACCGAAATCGCCGCGCTGGGAAGCCACCGAGGTGCTGGCCGGTGGGGTGGCCGCGGCGGGCGACGCCGGGGGCTTGTCGGAGCAGGCCGCCAGCGCGAACACGGCGAGGGCGGCGAGGACGGTGGACAGCGGACGCGACATGGGGATCTTCCCGTTGGTTGTGCCTGGCTCGAAGCATGCCCGGCAAAACCCGCCGCCATTTGACCGGCGTCAAAAGACTCCCCGAAACCCGCCCACTGCGTCACCGCGCCACATCGGTTTCAGCCGACGCGCCTGACCCGCAAGAATCGCCGTATCCCCGACGGCGTCATTCCCGCAAAAGCGGGAATGACGGCGGGGAGAATTGCGGCAACCGGCGGGCGAGCGGTACGGCATGGAGAACCTGCAGAAACCGGGAAGGCTCGCCGACCTCGCGAAGCGAAGGCCGCAGCCCGCGCTCCGCCATCACCCCGCCTTGCCGTCCACCCGCGGGGTCAGGTAGATCCACGCCGAGCGCAGCACCCACGGCAGGAAGGCGAGCAGCCAGCCGTAGGCGGCGATCACCAGCCACAGGTACATGTCGCCACCCAGTTCGGCGCGAATGCGCAGCAAGGCCACCACCTGCAGCAGCACGAAGCACAGCCACGGCACCGCGCCCATCTGCAGCGGCCGGCCGGAGTGGCCCATGGTCACGCGGGTCACCATCGCCACCAGCATCGAGCCGAAGAAGCCGATGCCCAGCGCATGCAGCGGCGCGCGGCCGAGGATGAACTGGCCACTGGTGGCGTAGACCACGTCCTGCACCGCGAACAGCACGAACGCCACCGGCAGCCACGCGAATGCCAGGTGCAGCACCGCCAGCAGGCCCGGGTGCATCGCCCGCCACGGCCGCCAGGTAAGCGAGTGCCAGGCGAACACCAGCGCCAGCGGCACGTCGACCATGTACAGCCAGCCCAGCACGCCGCGCCACGACAGCACGAGGTGCGCCAGCAGCAGCATCCACACCACCGGCATGCTCCAGTCCGGGCGCACCACCGCATAGCCCTTGACCATGTTGCCGGTGAAGAACGGCAGCATGCGATGCATCACCGTGAAATAGATCGGCAGCAGCAGGCCGAAGGTGCCGATCCTGACCGCCAGCAGCGCGCACTCCGCCGGCGCGCCGAACAGGTAGGCGAGGAAGATCGCCAGCCCCAGCGTGCCGAGCGACAGCGCCGCCAGGCACGAGCGCGCATGCCCCTTGCGCTCGGCCACCGAGGCACGCAGCACGCCGGCCAGCGTCCACACGCCGATCGCGTAGCCGAGCAGCATCAGCAGCACGCCCAGCTCCAGCACGCGCGGCAGCGCCAGCAGACCCACGTGCGCCAGCACGTAGCCGCCGAACAGGCAGCCGGCCACCGGCAGGAACCGCGTGCGCGGCAGGTCCGGGCGACCCAGCCAGCGCGGGAAGGTGGTCATCAGGAAGCCGAACATGAACAGCGGGAACAGGCCGTACTGGATCAGCACGCCGTGCGCATACAGCGGCGGGATCGACGGCTGCGGCCAGCCAGCCAGGCCGAACCGCAGCGAGGTCAGCTCCAGCGCCCACCACGCCATGCTCAACATCACCGCGACGGTGCCGGCGAGGAACAGCGGCCGGTGCGGCGCCGCCGCCAGCAGCCGGGGAATGTCGGCAAGCGGCGACGAGGTGGAGGGCTGGTCGGACATGGCGTGATCCCGCGAATGCGAATGACTTCCCATCGTGCCACAGCCATGCATGCCGGCCCCATGACCTGCATCAGCCCCGGCCCGACGCCCTCACTCGCGCTGGAACAGCGCCAACTCCGGCCGGTGCAGGCCGAAGCCCTGCACGCGATTCACGCCCAGCGCGGTCAGCGCCTGCTCGGTGGGCGTGTCGGTGACCCACTCGGCGACCACTTCCAGCCCCAGCCGGTGGCCGATGTCGGTGACCGCCTTGACCATCAGGTGGCTGACCGGATCGGTCAGCATGTCGCGCACGAAACTGCCGTCGATCTTGATGATGTCCAGCGGCAGGTGCTTCAAATAGGTGAACGAGGACATGCCGGCGCCGAAGTCGTCCAGCGCGATGCGGCAGCCGGCGGCGCGCAGCTGCGCCATGCAGCGCGCCACCGCCGAGAGGCTGCGCGCGGCCACCGTCTCGGTGATCTCGAAGCACACCTGCGCAGGCTCCACGCGGTAGCGGCGCAACCAGTCGATGATGTCCTCGACCAGGGCGGTGTCCTCGATGCTGGCGCCGGAGAGATTGATCGCCACCATCTCCATCGCGCTGCCGTCCGGATGCAGCCGGTCGAAATTCGCCAGCGTGGTCTCGATCACCCAGCGATCGACCAGCGGCATCAGTCCGTAGCGCTCGGCCGCCGGCACGAACACGCCGGGCAGTATCAGTTCGCCTGATTCCTCGCGGAAGCGCAGCAGCATCTCGATGCCCGGCCGGCCACTGCCGGGCGGCAGCGGCCACACCTCCTGGTAGGCCAGCTGCAGGCGGCGCTCGTCGATCGCCCAGCGCAGGCGGTTGGCCCAGTCCATCTCGCTGCGCCGGCGCACGGTCTGGTCGTCGCGCCCGGAGTAGAAATGCGCGCGGTTGCGGCCCATCTCCTTGGCCATGTAGCAGGCGGTGTCGGCCTGGGCGAGCAGGTCGCGGGCCGACACGCCGGAGTGGTCGATCACCACCCCGCCGATGCTGGCGCTGACCATGTAGCTGGTCTGCTCCCAGATGAACACGTAACCGTCGATGCAGCGACGGATGCGCTCGGCGCTGCGCTCGGCCTCCTCGCGATCGGCCACGCCGGTCAGCAGCACGCCGAACTCGTCGCCGCCGAGCCGCGCCAGCACGTCGCCCGTGCCCAGCTGCCGGCGCATCACGATCGCCAGCTGGGTGAGCAGCTGGTCGCCGGCGGGGTGGCCGGAGGTGTCGTTGACCAGCTTGAACTGATCCAGGTCCACGTACAGCAGGGCGGCGACCGGCGAGGCGAACGACCCGGCCGCCAGCAGCGCCTGCAGCTGGTGCTCGAACTCGCGGCGGTTGTACAGGTCGGTCAGCACGTCGTGGCTGGCCTGGTAGCTCAGCAACTGGTTGAGCTGGCGCTCCTCGCTGATGTCACTGGCCACCAGCAGCAGCTTGGCGTGGCCGCCCAGCTCCACCCGCGAAACCGCCACGCTGGCCCAGAAGCGCTCGCCGCCGGCGTCCCGCAACTGCGCCTCCATCCGGCCGCAGCCGCTGGTGTCGCGCGCCTGCAGTTGCCGGTGCAGGTCGTCGTCGTCGAACAGTTCGGGCAGGCGCTGATCGATGATGCGGTCGCCGAGGCGATTGCGCGACGCCTGATTGGCGTAGGTGATGCGCCCGCCGTCGGCATCGGCCAGCATCACCAGCGCCGGCAACAACTCGTTGAGCGCGCGAAAACGCTCCTCGCTCTCGCGGTAGCGCCGGCTCATCTGCCAGCCCAGTTCCAGCGCGCGCTGCCGCGTGTTGACCATGGAGTACACCAGCATGGCCAGCAGCACGCTGGCCAGCACGCCCACCGGCAGCGCCGACTGGCTCCAGTCGAACGCCGTCGGGCGCACCGGGCGCGAGCGCATCACCACGTCCAGCACGCGCCCGCCATAGGCGAGCCGGCGCTCGAAGCGGAAGTCGTCGCCGGTCGCCGCCGCGGGCGCGGAATCGAACATCGGCACTGCGCGCGCCGGGTCGGTGACGTCGTGCAAGGTCAGCCGCAGCTGCCGCCCCACGTCCGGCTGCAGCACGTTGCCAAGCAGCTTGCTGATGCGGAACGACACCGCGATCGAGCCGCGCATGCGCTCGCGGCGCTGCGCCATGGTGCGCGGCGGATCGCCCGGGCTGAACACCGGCAGGCGCATGGTGAACCCGTCCGGTGCGCTGGCGCCGGTCTGCTGTACCGGGCGGAACGGCGCGGACAACGCCACCTCGCCGCTGTCGCGCGACGCCAGCAGCCCAGCCAGGTTGCTCGGTTGCGCCGCGACGTCGAGGCCGACCACGGCCTCGTTGCCCTTGCGCGGCTGCACCCAGCTAGTGATGAAATGCTCGCCCTGCGGGCCGCTCTCGCGCTGCGCGTAGGCCAGCGCCAGCAGGCCGGGGAACTGCACGTGCGGGCGCATGTTGTCGTAGAAGTTGGTGAACTCGGTCTCGCTGACTTCGTCCGAGGAGAGGAACAGCGTCTGCACCGCGCGCAGCAGCGATTCGGACTCGTGCAGGCGGTTCAGCAGGGCTGCATAGGTCTTGCCCGCCATCTCGCCACGCACCAGCGACTGCTCGGTGAGATGCCGCCGCTGCTGTTGCAGGTGGGCCGCGAAGGCCAGCGCCAGGCCCGCCAGCAAGGCGAGCAAGCTCCACCACAGGGCGCTGCGGCGCCAGCCCGAAGCTGCCACAGCCACGGGCTCGAACGCACCGCCGGTCCGGCGATCCGTTCGCGTTGGATGGAGCTCGTGGAGATCCATAAGCTGTGGCAATTCCGCTGCCATGGGGTCCAGTGTGTTCGATGCTACAGGAGCAGAATGCGCGCGCCAGATGAAAAGCGCACGGCCGCAGGGTCCCCGCCCATGTCGACCGGCGGAATCTCCCCCTTCCCGGCTATCGGCCGCAGGGGCGGATGATTGAGCTGTTGCTGGCCGGCCTCACCTTCCCCGCGGCTTGGCCCGATGCGTGGCCTGCGCCGTCCATGGATCGTCGGGCCAGGGGTGGCGGGGGTAGCGGCCCTTGAGCTCCTTTTTCACCTCGGGGTAGGTGCGTTCCCAGAAGCCGCGCAGGTCCTGGGTGACCTGGATCGGGCGGCCGGCGGGGGAGAGCAGGTGCAGGGTGACCGGGATGCGGCCGCCGCCGACGCGCGGAGTGTCGGCCAGGCCGAACAGTTCCTGCAGTTTCACGGCCAGCACCGGCGAGTCGGCGCCGGCGTATTCCAGGCGGCGTGACTGGCCGCTGGGCACCACGACTTGTTCCGGTGCCTGGGCGTCCAGCAGCTGGCGCTGCGAATGGTCGAACAGCGACGCCAGCGCCTGCGACAACTCCTCCGCGCCCAGGGCGTCGAGTCGGTGCTTGCCATGCAGGTACGGCGCCAGCCACTGTTCCAGCGTGACCAGCAGGTTTGCGTCGGACACGTCGGGCAGCCCACGCTCGGGCAGCCATGCGCGCAAGGCCTGCATGCGCGCGCGCAGGCGGCGGGCGTGGTCGCTCCACGGCAGCGCGTCCAGGCCGCGCGCGCGGATCGCCGCCAGCATCGCCGGCAAGGCATCGGCCGGGCGCACCGGCACGCTGTGGCGGCTCAGCACGATGGCGCCGAAGCGGCTTTCCTCGAACGCCTCGGCCGCGCCGCGCTGCTCGTTCCAGCGCAGCGTGCGTTCGCGGGTGAAATGCGCGGGGAAGTCGCGCTCCAGCGTGCGCGGGTCCAGCGGCGCGGCGCTGAACACCAGGCTGTCGCGCGACTCCAGCCGCAGGTCGGTCACCACCAGCCAGGGTTCGCCGAGCAGCGCCGTGTGTTCGTGCAGGCGGGCGCCGCGGCCGTTGGCCAGCACGTAGCGGCGCGGATCGTCGCCATCGCGATGGGCGACGCGGTCGGGGAAGGCGTGCGCCAGCAGGTCGCCCACGGCGTGGCTGTCGGGTACGCCGGTGGCCGCGGTTCGGACGTCCAGACGTCTGCGCCAGCCCTTGCTGGCCTGCTCGATCGCGGCCAGCGCGCCGGCGTCGACCTCGCCGCGCGGCGCGCCGCCGCGGCGGTCGCGCCAGGCGTGCAAGGCGGCCACGCGCACGCGCAGATCGTCGTTGCGCGCCTGCGCCCCGCGCAACGGCGAGCGCGCCTCCAGCAGGGCCAGCAGGTCGGCGACCACGGCGCGTTGTTCGTGCGGCGCGCGCAGCGCCGCGGCGGCCAGCCGCGGGCTGGCGCCCAGCTCCAGCATGCGCCGACCCAGCGCGGTGATGCATGCGTCGCGGTCGAGCGCATCGAGTGCCTGCAGCAGTTCGCGCGCCTGGGCCAGCGCGCCGGGCGGCGGCGGGTCGAGCCAGGCCAGGTCGCCGCCATCCGCCGCCGTGACACCCCAGGCCGCCAGCTCCAGCGCCAGGCCGGACAGCTCCGCCTGTGCGATCTCCGCGCCACGGCTGCGCTCCAGCCAGCGGCTCTGCGGCCACAGCCGATACGCCACGCCCGCCGCGACGCGACCGGCGCGGCCGGCGCGCTGATCGGCCGAGGCCTGCGAGATGGTGACCGTCTCCAGCCGGGTGAAGCCGGAGTGCGGATCGAAGCGCGGCTCGCGCGCCAGGCCGCTGTCGACCACCGCGCGGATGCCGGGCAAGGTGATGCTCGATTCGGCCACGTTGGTGGCCAGCACGATGCGGCGCGTGCCGGGTTCGGCCGGGGCCAGGGCGTATTGCTGCTCGGTGAGGGACAGCTCGCCGTGCAGGGGCAGGATGTCGATTTGTTCCCCTCTCCCTCCGGGAGAGGGTGCCCCTTTAGGGGCGGGAGAGGGTACGGGCGGAGCGGGGCGCTCGGCTCCGACCGCACCCTCTCCCCCAACCCCTCCCCCGAAGGGGGAGGGGAGCATTCTCTCCAGCAGCGCCTGCGTTCGCGCGATCTCGCGCCGACCGGGCAGGAAGACCAGCACGTCGCCGTCGGTTTCATCGAGCGCCTGGCGCACGGTGCGGGCGAGATGCTGCTCGGCGCTTTCCTGCGCGCGCGCCGGCGGATGTTCGATGCGTATCGGGAAGCTGCGCCCGGGGCTGGAAAGGCGCGGCGCGTCGAGCCAGCCGGCGATGCGCTCGCCATCCAGCGTGGCCGACATCAGCAGCAGGCGCAGGTCCGGCCGCAAGGTGGCCTGCACGTCGAGCGCGAGCACGGCGCCGAGGTCGCCGGCCAGGTGGCGCTCGTGGAACTCGTCGAAGATGATCGCGCCGATTCCGGCCAGTTCGGGATCGGCCTGGATCAGCCGGGTGAGGATGCCTTCGGTGACCACCTCGACGCGGGTGGCAGCGCTCACCTTCGACTCGAAGCGAATGCGGTAGCCCACCGTCTGCCCGACCGGCTCGCCGAGCTGCGTCGCCATGAACTGCGCGGCGGCGCGCGCGGCGAGACGGCGCGGTTCCAGCATCACGATCCTGCGGCCGGCCAGCCACGGCGCATCGAGCAGGGCCAGCGGCACCTGAGTGGTCTTGCCGGCGCCGGGCGGCGCCTCCAGCACCAGCCGCGGATTTGCCGCGAGCGCGGCGCGGATCTCGGGCAGCAACGGGAGGATCGGGAAATCGGGCGCAGTCATCCGCTGCATGATAAAGGCCCGCCCCACCAGGACAGCCAGGAGCCGCTCGCGAGCGATGCTCCCGCGTCGGGATTCGGGATTCGCGAGAGCAGGGGTACTGCCCGCGAGCTGGCCTCAAGCGTGGCTTCAGGTGGCCGATGTACTGATTGGGCTAACCGCTCATGGGTCGCCACACGTTTTCATGGAACCAGGAGTATCCCGATTGTTCACCATGCCACCATCCAGCAAGGGGCGGCGCCTTCGCTTCCTGCGTTGCCTGTTTGGGGGCCTTTGGGTTTTCGCAGCCGCCGCCTGGGCCGCGCCCCCGGCGCCTGATGTCGCGCCTCTGTCCGCACGCCCGATCGGCATGCCGCTGCTGAAGAACTTCAATCCCGAGGACTACGGCGGCTACCCGCAGAACTGGGCCGTGGTGCAGGACGCACGGGGGATCATCTACGTCGGGAATGGCGACGATGGCGTGCTGGAGTTCGATGGCACCCAGTGGCGGCACATCGCGGTTCCCCGCCAGAGCACGGTGCGCTCACTGGCCACCGATGCGCGGGGACGCGTCTACGTCGGCTGCGTTGGCGATTTCGGATATCTCGCGCCGGACGCCGCGGGTCGAATGCGCTACGTGTCGCTGCTCGATCGGATACCGCCGGAGGACCGCGATTTCGCCGACGTGTGGAACGTCCTGCCTGGCGACGATGGAATCTACTTTGCGACCAGCAGCCGGCTGTTCCATCTGGCCTCCGGCAAGGTACGGGTGTGGAAGGCACAAACCGAGTTCCACCTCGCCTATTACCTGGATCACCAGTTGTACATCCAGCAAATGGACCAGGGGCTGGAGAAGCTGGTGGCCGGTCGGCTGGAACGGGTCGAGGGCGGCGCGCGATTCGCGACCGACAGGATCTACGCCATGGTTCCCTGGGCCGAGGCGGGAAAACCCGCGTCCATCCTGATCGGAAGCCGGCAGGCCGGATGGTTGATCTTCGACGGGCATGCCTACCGTCCCTGGTCCCCGCGGAGCGCCGAAGCGCTCAAAGCCGATCAGATCTACGGCGCGCAGTGGCTTGCCGACGGCCGGCTCGCCGTTGCCACGCTGCAGGGTGGCGTGATGCTGCTCGACCGCCAGGGCGACGAAGTGGGCCGTGTCGGCATGGCGGAAGGTCTCATTGGCGACACCGTCTACGGCATGACGCAGGATCGCGACGCCGGGCTCTGGCTCGCGCTGGACAATGGCCTGGCGCGGGTCGAAGTGGGTTCGCCGCTGACCCGTTTCACCCGCATGAGCGGCCTGGACGGTTCGGTCATGGCGATCCACCGCCATGGACGCACCTTGTACGCAGGCACGGCCAAGGGTCTGTTCCGACTCGACGAGACGAAGGCCCGGTTCACTCGGGTTGCGGGCATCCATGGCCAGGTCTGGGACATGCTGGACATGGATGGGTCCTTGCTGGTTGCCAGCGCGCAAGGTCTTTTCGAGGTCGATGGGAACCGTGCGGCGCGGCAACTCTCGCGAGAGTTTTCCTTCACCCTGGCGCGCGTTGCCCCGCACGATGACCGTTTGCTGGCAGGCCAGCGTGACGGTTTGCTGTCGATGCGGTTTGCATCGGGCAGGCTGGTCGACGAGGGCAAGGTCGTGGCGGGCGAAATCCATTCGCTGCTCGCGGACGCCGCCGGCACCTTGTGGATCGGCTTCATGGATGAAGGTGCGGCAAGGCTTGATCTCTCCGGACAGGCGCGGCCAGCAACATCACCCCGGATGGAAAGGCTCCAGCCGAGTGTGACCCATCCGGAGGAACCTCGCTTCGTCACTCTTGGCCTTGTCAACGGCGACATCCGATTCGGTACGGCCTCAGGCATTCAAAAACTCGACGCGAGCGGGCGCGCGCTGGTGCCGGACGAACGCTTCTCCGGGTTGTTCGGGTCCGGCACCCGGCAAGTCTGGAAGTTTGAGCAGGATGCGTTCGGCAGCGTGTGGATGTACACGGTCGACCCTGCTCGCCACCTCAAGGCGCTGGGTGTCGCCGTGGCCGACGCCCAAGGCCGCTATCACTGGCAGGAGCGCCCCTTGCAGGCGTTGTCGGGAAAGACGGTGTTCGCCCTGACGTCGGAACCGGATGGCGTGATCTGGGTGGGCACGAACGACGGTCTCTATCGCCACGATCCCCACAGGCAAAAAGACTACGCGACACCTGCCGCGACGCTGCTGCGGAACGTCGCCACGCACGGCGGGAAACTGCTCTGGGGCGGGGCCGGCAGGGTTGCCCCCGCTGAGCTGGATTGGCGCGAGAACAGCTTGCGCTTCGACTACGCGCAACCCGACTTCGAAATGGGTGCTGCCGAGCGCTACCAGGTCATGCTCGAGGGCATGGATAACACTTGGTCGGCGTGGACCAACGAAACTTATCGTGACTACACCAACCTGCCCGAGGGTACCTATCGTTTTCGCGTTCGCGCGCGCGACGCCTATGGCGGTCTCGGCAGCGAGGCAAACTTCAGCTTTCGCGTGTTGCCGCCCTGGTATCGCAGCTGGTGGGCTTACCTGACGTGGTGCGCCCTGCTATTGCTTGTCGCCAAGGGGGCCATGCGCTGGCGTCTGCGCACGCTGCGTCGACGAAACCAGGCGCTCACAAAGCTGGTGGAGGAACGTACCGAGGCGCTGGAGTGCGCCAACTCCGCGCTGGTCGATCAGACGATTACCGATGCACTGACCGGACTCAGAAACCGGCGTTACGTCATCGACCATGTCGACAAGGACATCGCCACGGTTCAGCGCAACTACCGGAACCTCGCCCTGGGCTATGCCGATCACGCCGACGCCAACATCAATCTGCTGTTCCTGATGATGGATCTTGACCACTTCAAGGAGGTCAACGATCGCTACGGGCACGCTGCCGGCGACCGCGTCCTGGCGCAGCTGCGGGACATTCTTGTCGCGGCGACGCGCGAGACGGACACCCCGGTACGCTGGGGCGGCGAGGAGTTCCTCATCGTCGCGCGCTTCGCCAACAATGCCTTCGGCCCCGTCGTTGCCGACCGGATCCGCACCATGGTTGCCGATCATCCCTTCGACCTCGGCAACGGCTTGACGATACACCGCACATGTTCGGTCGGTTTTGCCTCGTACCCGGTGTTTGCCGCATCGAAGCACAACTTTGGCTGGGAGGACGTGGTCAACCTGGCCGATCAGTGCCTGTATCGGGCCAAACGCGATGGCCGCAACCGCTGGGTCGGGGTTGTCCCGACGGATGCGGCCTTGGCCACCGACCCAGGGGAAATCACGGTGGATCTGGACGTGCTGGTCGCCAAAGGCTACCTGTCCGTCCTGTCGCTCGATGACGTGGCCGCCCCAGGCTGATTCAACGGCGCGGCCCCCGCCAGGGGCGTTCGGCGATGTCCGCAGCAGGCGGGGGATTTTTTCACACGCTCTCAGGGCGACGGCTGGCGGCAGGCTTGCTGGCTCTGGCGTGCAGTCTGCGCACCGGCGGCATCCTGGTTGTGCTGGCGCACCTGGGCGATCACCTGCCAGTTGCGCTCGCACAGGCTGCCCTGGCGCGTGCCCTGCTGCCACGACTGCATCGCGAGGCGCTCCGCGTTCGCGTAGTCGGCCTTGCCCAGCGCAAGCTCGGCATGTTGCTGCAACTGCTCGGGCCAGCTCGGCGCGGGTGCGGCAGCCACCGGCGTCACGCTCGCGGCGCTCGCCTCGCCGCCCTGGCGCAGCGGCGCCAGCGACTCGAACTTCTCCTGGTACTCGTCGGTGACCTGCTTGGCCTCGTCGCTGTTGCGGATGATGCGCGGGGTGATCAGCACGATCAGTTCGGTGCGGTCGCGGTTGCGGTTGGTGTTGCCGAACAACCGGCCGATGACGGGGATGCGGTTGAGGCCGGGGATGCCGGTGTTGGTGACGCCCTCGTCCTGCTGGATCAGGCCGCCGAGCAGCACGGTCTGGCCGCTCTGCACCGCGACCTGGGTGGACAGCGCGCGCTGCGAGATCGACGGGTTGCCGTTGACCAATTGCTGCGAGGAATCGCGCTGGCTGACCTGCTGGCTGACGTCCATGTAGACCAGGCCGCCGGGATTGATCCGCGGGCGAACCTTGAGGATGACGCCGGTGTTGAGATAGTCCACCGAGTTGTAGCTGGTGCCCGTGCCGATACCGGTGTTGACCGTGGTCTGGTTGATCGGAATGCTGTCGCCCACCTGGATCGCGCCGACCTGGTTGTTCATCACCACCATCGAGGGCGCCGACAGCGTCTTGGTGTTGCCGCTGGTCTCCATCGCGCGCACGGCGACCTGCATGTTGGAGTTGAGGAAGGAGTAGAAGAACGGCTGGCCGCCGTACGCCGGGCCGCCCTTGCCCAGCGCCCCGTACTGGCTGGCGGTGGTGGAGCCGGGGATGAAGTTGCCGTTGTTGTCGACGGTGCTGCCGACGAAACCCTTCAGGTACCACTGCACCCCGAACTGGAACGCGCCGGTGAGCCTGACCTCCAGGATGCGCGTCTCGATCTGCACCTGCAGCGGCACGTTGTCGAGCTTGTCGATCGCGCGCTTGATCTCCTCCCACTGCGAGGGCCGGGCGCGGATCAGCAACTGGTTGTTGCTGTCCACCGAGCTGATCCGCACGCTGCCGTCGCTGGAGGCGTATTGCTGGCTGGTTTCCGCGTTGCCGCCGCTGTTGCCGAAGCTGGTCGCCATGCCGCCGGACATCGCGCCGGGCTGGCCGTTGCCGCTGCCGTCGCGACTCTCGCCGCCGCTGTTGAAGCCGCCGCTGCCGGCGCCGTTCATCGCGCCGCCGCCGACCGCGCCGGTGCCGGTGTTGCCGAAGCTGCCGGCGGTGCTACCCAGCGGGTTGGCGTTGACGTTGTCGGCGCTGCCCAGCGTGCCGCTGCTCAGGCCCGGCCCGACCTGGCCGCCGTTGTCGCCACCGCTGCCGGCGCCGTTGGTGTAGATCTGCGCCAGGTAACGGGCCAGGTCGGAGGCCTTGAGGTTGCGCACGTCGTAGACGAACAGCTGCGGCTGGTTGCCGCCGCCGGCGTCGATCTTGGCGACCCACTCGCCCACTTCGCGCAGGTAGTCGGGCTGGGTGCTGATGACCACCAGTGCATTGGTGCGCTCGATCGGGATGAAGCGCAGCATGCCGGCCAGCGGCGTGCTGCCGTGTTCACCGAACAACGCATCCAGCTTGGGCATCAGCTCGGCGACGCGGGCGTACTGCAGGTTGAACACGCCCACCGAGGTGCCGCGCAACCAGTCCACGTCGAAGGTGCGGATCATGCGCTCGTCGTCGGCCAGCTCCTGCGGCGTGCCGGCCAGCACGATCAGGTTGCGCGAGGGATCGACCAGCAGCACCGCATCCTTGCGCACGAACGGCTTGACCAGCTTCTGCATCTCGGTGGCGGAGATGTAGCGCAGCGGGAACAGCCGCGCCTGCAGGCCGCCGCCGGGCGCGGCCGCGCCGAGGCTGGGCACCAGGTTGCCGGCGACGGCATCCTTCTCCGGCAACACCACGTAACCGCCCGCGCGCTTGACCAGCGCGTTGTGGGTCCAGCCCAGCAGGGTTTCCAGGATCGGCAGCGCCTGCTCCTGCTCGACCGGCTCGGCGGTGGAGAAGGAGATGTTGCCCTCCACGCCCGGCACGATGGTGTAGTTCTGCTTGAGCAGGTCGCCGAGGATCGCCTTGACCACCGCCTGCACCGGCTGGTTCTCGAAGTTGAAGGTGACCGCATCCTTGCCGGTGGCGCTCTTGCGCGGCGTGACCAGTGCGGAGGGCCGCACGAACTGCCCGCTGCCGGCGCTGATGGTGGCCGCCGGCGGCGCGGCGGTGGGCGCGGCCAGGTCGCGGTTGAGCGGCAGCGGCGCAGGCACCGGGGCGTGCGTGCCGGCCATCGCTTCGCGTTGCAGCGCACCGTCGTCGCGCGGCTGCGGGAGGCTGGCGCAGCCGGCGAGTGCGACCACGGCGGCCAGGATGGCGGTGCGCGCGGTGCGCATGAGGAATCGGCGAGGCATGGGTTCAGTGCTCTCCTTCGTGGGACGCGGCAGCGCGTTCCGCACGACGTTTTTCGATGGTGCGACGCAGTTGTTCCAGCGTCGACCGGGATGGGCTGTTCGAGGCGGCCGGCGCCATGGACGAGCGGGCGGGCCCGGGACCGGATTCGAAGTGCGGTCGCGCCGAGGCATCGGGCTGCGGGTGCAGCATCGAGGCGCCCGCCGCCGGCGGTCGGTCGCGATCCGGTGCGGCGTCGCCGCGAACCTGGTCGATCGGCGCGCCGGCCGGCAGTTTCAGTTCGGTGCGGCCGGCGGCCGAATCGAACACCGCCGAACGCTGTTGCACCTCGACCAGGGTCACGCTGCCGTCGGGCAGGCTCTCGCCCTGGCGCAGGCGGATCTCGTGGTTGCCGTTCTTGTCGTGCAGCAACGCCATGCGCAGGCTGGGGGTGATGATGATGCCGGTCAGCTCCAGGTCGCCCAGGTTGCTGCCGCCCTCGCTGGCGTGCGCCACCGGCTTGCGGTCGGGATTGAACAGCGGCTTGCTCCACACCACGCTGAACTGCTGCAGCGGCACGGCTTGCGGCAGGTCGGCGCTGCCGGCCGGCGGCAGCGGCGACAGCGTGCGCGGCGCCGTCCAGCGAATGGCGCGGCCGACCCCGCCGAGCAGCATCAGCAGCAGCACGCCCAACAGCACGGCCACGCCGGCCAGCACGGGAGTGAGTCGACGTTGCTGGGCGGCGTTCATGGCGCGGCTCCGGCATCGGCATCGGCGGGCATCGGCGCGCCGGCCGAGGGGCGCACGTAACCGGAGAGCGTGAACTGCACTTCCAGCGGCGCGCCCTGCTCGCGCTGTGCGGCGACCGGGTTGCGATAGATGCTGAGGTCGTCGACGAACAGGTACGGCCGGCCCTGCTCCAGCGCCTGCAGCACCGCCGCCAGCGGTTCGATGTCGCAACTCAGGCTGATGCTGACGGCGGCCTTGCGATACGGCTCGCCGGCCGACGTCGGCGGCGTCGGCAACGGCATCTTCTGGCTCACCACGCAGCGCCCGCGCCCGGTGTTGCGGCCGACCACGTCAACCACCTGCTGCATCAGGTCGGCGGCGGCATTGTTCGGATCGCTGGCGGCAAGGAACGCGTCGCTGGCGGCCTGGCCCGCGCCCATCTCGTCCAGCCGGCGCTGCAGCGCCGGCTTCTCCGCGATCGCGGCGGCGTAGCGGCTGTGCGTGTCGCGCAAGTGCGCCATCTCCTCGTGGATCTGCCGCAGCGGCGCGACGAACCACCAGTGCAGCAGCACCAGGTAAGCCAGCGCGACCGCCAGCAGCAGCAGCGCCACCGCAACGATGCGGCGTTCGCGCGGCGCGAGGGCCGGGCGCGTCATGGCGTGTCCCCGCCGTCGGCGGTCGGCGCGGGCCTGGCCGCCGCGGCCTGCCTGATGCGCGCGGTGAGGTAGAAGCGCTCCTTGCCGGTGGCGGCGTCGGGCTGGATGCTGCCCTGGAAGCCGGCATCGGTGATCACGCTGGAATCCTTCAAGGCGTCGAGCAGCTTGGCCGCCTGCTGACTCTGCCCCTGCATGCCGATCTGGCCGGTGGCATCGACACTCAGGCGCTCCAGCCAGGTGCCATCGGGCAGGCGCGCGGTGGCATCGCGCAGCAGCTCCAGCATGCCGACGGTGTTCTTCTTGCGTTGGGCGAGGAAACCGGCGGCGCCGGCGTTGTCCTGCAGTTGCTGGCGCAGCGAGGCGACCTGCGCCGCCTCGCCGCGCATCGCGGCGACCTGGTCCTGCATGGTGGCCAGCGCGACCTCGCGGTTGTGCCGCCATTCGAGGCCGGCCAGCAGCAACAGCAACACCACGCCCGCAGCCAGGATCAGGTTGAGCCGTCGCCGCGGATGCGCGCGGCGCGGGCGCTGCTCCGGCGGCAACAGGTTCACGCCGAGGCGACCGTCGGCCGCGGCCACGTCCACCGCATCGACCGCGATGCCCTGCGTGCGCAGGCGCGCGAGCAGCGGATCGACGCCGGCGCGGGCCGCCGCGACCAGTTCCACCTGGCAGCGCCCGGCGGCCGTCGCGTTCAGTTCGCGCACGGCGTAATACACCTGCGCCACGCCGAACGGGGTCTGCCGATCCATCTCGAAACCGACCACCTGGTGCAGGTTGTCGCGCGCGGCCAGCGGCAACGACAGGCTGCGGCGCAGCACCTGGGCGGACGGCAGCAGCAGGGCGACGCGCAGATCCTCGCGATCGACCTGTGCCAGCGCCGCGCCGAAGCTGCGCCCGGGCAGATCCTCGACCGCCTCGTTCCACTGCGCCAGCACCTCGGCATGGCCACGCCGGCGCAGCGACCAGGTCTCGCCCTCGACCTGCAGCAGGTACCAGTCCGCGCCGCTGCCGAACCAGCTGCGCCAGCGCGGCGGCAGCAGCGCGCGCAGTTCGCCGCCCCACCAGGCAAGAAAACCCGGCAGCGGCGAGGCGCGCCACTGGCGGCGAACGCGCTCCCAACCCGGCTGCAGCGACGGCATCGCCGTACTCATTCGGACTTTCCCTCCTGCCAGCGCAATACGGCGTAAGGCTTCTCGCCAGCCTGCCCCGGCTGCATGCGGATCGTCGCGCGCAACACCGCGCTCGTCCCGTCGGCCAGGGTGGCGACGGACTCGATACTATGCGTGGTTCCGTTGTTGAGAGCCAGACTCGGATCGCTGGCGTTTTTCGCCCGGGTGGCGCGGATCGCGGCCAGTTGCTGCGGAGTCATCCCGGGAATCGCCTCCAGCGCCAGCGGCGGCGCGGTGTTCGGGTTGGGGCTGGGGCTGCCGGACCAGATCGTCAGCACCGGCGCCAGCTGGCGGTACAGCGCCGGCGTCATGCCCAGCACCAGTTGCAGCTCCTCCACGGTGACGAACGGGCCGTGGCGCGGGCCGTAGTCGCGACCGGCGGCGGCATAGGCGGCGCGCTGGCTGTCCACTTCACCGGCGAGGCTGGGCGGGCTGCGCCAGTCGACGATGTGCCGGACCAGTTCGCCGGCCTCGCGCGGCTGCAAGCCGGCGGCGTGCAGCAGGCCTTGCAGCACCTCCGGCGTGGCGCTGTTGAGATCGACCTTGCCGTCCTCGTCGATCGCACGCACCACCACGCTGGCGTGGTCGTAGGTGAACGGGTAAGGCCGCCCGTCGCCGATCCAGCGCTGCTTGATGCGCGGGTCCTGCAGACCGTAGATCGCGCGCATCAGGCCGGCCTCCGCGGCGTAGTGCGCCTGCGTGCCGGCGAACTGGTAGCGCGCCTGCAAGCCCTCGGTGCGTGCCAGCGCGGCGTAACCGCCGAGCAGGATCGCCAGCAAGGTGCACGCCCACAGCACCAGCAGCAGGGCGACCCCGCGCTGGCTGGACGCATTCGCGAGACGGCCGCTCATGGCGGGGTACGTCGCAGTACGTGGATGCGCAACGGCCCGCCGGCGTCGAGCGGTTCGATGCGCAGCGGGATGTCCAGCCGCGGCCAGCTGGCGCGGCCCTGCGGCTGCAGCTCGATGCGCACCACTTGCGGCAGCGAGCGGTCGGCCGTCCACTCGCCTGCCCACGGCAAGGCGCTGCCGTCGGCATCGGTGCCCAGGTAGTGGAAGCCGCCTGCGCGAATGTGGTCGAACAGCACCTGCGGCTCACCCAGCGCCTGCGGCGGGCCGCCATCGGGCGGCAGCAGGGCCAGGCGCAGCTCCAGGCGCAGGCCGCCGGCGCCGTCGTCGACCAGTTGCAACTGCTGCAATTGCGGCCCGAGCTTGCCGAGGTAGCCCGGCAGCGGCGCGACATAACGCATCTCGTGCGCGTCGCCCTGGAAATAGACCGGCTCGCCACGATCGGTGCGGCTGATCGGCGCAGCCAGGCTTTGCGCCAGTTCACGACGCAGGAACTGTTGCGCCGCGCGCAGCTGGTCCATCCGCTCGATCGCGGCGGTGCCCGAGCGCACGCTGCGACTGGCGCTGGCGATGCCCGAGTACACGCCCAGCAGCAGCAGCGCCAGCAGCACCAGCGCGGCGAGAATTTCCAGCAGGGTGAAGCCGGCGGCGCGCTTCTTCATGGCTGCGCCTGCGCCGGCTCCGCCGCGGCCAGCCGCAGGGTGCGGAAATGGGCCACCTGCGGATGGACCGCCGGACCCCAGCTGACTTCCAGATCGAGCTGATAGAGCTGCAGCGGTGCCTGCGCCGGCGTCGAGCCCGGACGCCACGGCGCCACGTTCAACTGCCAGCGAAAGCGCTGGTCGAACCGCCCGGACGTGCTGCCCGGCCGCACCGGCTCGTTGGTGAACGCCGTGTCGAGCAGGCTGCGCGCCCACAACGCCGCCTCGCTGTGGTCGGCGGCATTCTCGCTCAGGCGGATCGAGCCGCCCGCCACCCGCATCAACACGGTGAACGCGATCGCCAGCAGGGCGATCGCGGCGATCACTTCGAGGAGGGTGAAGCCGTTGGCGCGCGGAGCGCGCCGGGAATGGGGAATAGGGAATAGGGAATGGGAAGAGCAACAGCCACGGCCCCGCGGCAACTTGCTTTGCCTATTCCCTATTCCCGATTCCCTGTTCCCCGCCCTCATGGCTGATCCACCACCCGCACCTCGCCAGTCAGCCACGACACGTTGACGTGCCATTCGCGCTGGCCGGCTTTCAAGGTGATGCGGCCGCCGGTGGAGCTGCCGTCGGGAAAGAAGCGGATGCGGCCGGTATGGTCGTCGGGGCGGTCTTCCTTTGCGCTGGTGATGCTGACCTTGAGGCCCTTGGGCAGGGCGACGTCGCGATGGCTGGCACCCTGGTAGCTGTTGGCGCGGGTATCGACGTCGAAGACCTGCTCGTCGGCATGCACGATCGCCTGCGCCCGCGTCGCGCGCAACGCCCCGGCCAGTTCGCTGCTGGCCGCGCGCACCCGCGCCCCGGCCAGCCCCCGCGTCACCGACACCGACACCGCCACCGCCGCCAACCCGATCAGCACGATGACCACGAGCATTTCGAGGAGGGTGAAGCCGGTGGCGCGCTGCGCGCGCCCACGGCAGGGAATAGGGAATGGGGAATGGGGAATGGGAAGAGCGCTCGAGCACGTCGCTCTTCCCATTCCCCATTCCCTATTCCCTATTCCCGGCTTCATTGCCAGTTCCCGGCATCCGCATTCAGCCCGTCGCCGCCGGGCTTGCCATCCTCGCCGTAGAAGACGAGGTCGTATTTGCCGTGCTGGCCGGGGTACTGGTAGCCGTAGTCGTGGCCGTAGGGGTCCTTCAGCTGCGACTCCTTGGCGTACGGGCCCTGCCAGTTGGGCGCGTTGCCGGGCTTTTTCACCAGGTCGACCAGCTGCTGCGGCGGCGTGCCGTTGTCGAGCATGTAGTTGTCGATGTCCTGCGACAGCGTGCTCAACTGGATCTTGCCGGTCTTGTACTTGCCCTTGTCGAAACTGGGGATGACCTTGGTGATCACCGCCACCGCCACGATGCCGATCAGCGCGATCACGGCGAGCATTTCGAGGAGGGTGAAGCCGCCGGCGCGCTGCGTGCGCCCGCGGCTTCGCCCGGGAATAGGGAATGGGGAATAGGGAATAGGGCGCGCTCGGGAGCCTGCCGCATTCCCGCCTCCCCGCTCCCGATCTCCAACTCTCCGTTCCATCGACACCAAAGACATCACCATCACGTTCTCTCCATCACTGAATCGAAAAACCCAACTGCTTCGTACTCCCCTATTCCCTATTCCCTATTCCCTATTCCCTATTCCCTATTCCCTATTCCCTATTCCCCATTCCCTATTCCCTGCTCTCAATCACTGAATACTGCTGGTCATGCTCAGCAGCGGCAGCAGGATGGCGGCCATGATGATGCCCACCAGCACGGTCATCACGATGGTCAGCGCGGGTACCAGCGCGGCGAGCAGGCGGTCGATCGAGCGGCGCGATTCCAGTTCGAAGGTGTCGGCCACTTTCAGCAGCATGCCGTCGAGCTGGCCGGCTTCCTCGCCCACCTGCACCATCTGCAGCGCGAGGCGCGGGAACAGTTTCGACTGGCCCAGCGCGAGGCTCAGGCCGGCACCGCCCTTGACCTGTTCGTGCGCCGCACCGAGCGCCGCGTCCAGCGCAACGTTGCCGGTGACTTGGCGCGCGATGGTCAGCGCGCCGAGCAGCGGCACGCCGTTGCGCAGCAAGGTGCCCAGCGTGCGGGCGATGCGCGCGGTCTCGATCTTCAGCAGCAGCGGGCCGATCACGCGCAGCCCCAGCAGGCGCGTGTGCCAGGCCAGCCGCGCCGCCGGATCGCGCAGCCGCGCGCGCCACACCAGCCCGCCGCCGATCAGCAGTACCGCGATCAGCCACCACCAGTCCGCCAGCAGGTTGCCCAGCGCCAGCACGGCCGAGGTGATCCACGGGATCGGCACCTGCATGTCCTGGAAGATCGGCACGAACTGCGGCACCACGTAGGCCAGCAGCAGCACCAGCGAACCGAGCACGCCGACCATCAGGAACGCCGGATAGATCAGCGCGTTGGTGATGCTGCCGCGCAAGGCCTGCGCGCGCTCCAGGTAGTCGGCCAGCCGGCGCAGGGTTTCCTCCAGCGAACCGCCCGCCTCGCCGGCGCGCACCAGGCTGATGTACAGGCGCGGGAACACGCCGTGCTCCTCGTCCAGCGCCGCGGACAGCGTGGTGCCGCCGCGCACGCGATCGCGTACCCGCTCGATCAGCTTCTTCGCCGATTCGCCCTCGGGCAGGTCGAGCAGGATGGTCAGCGCGCGGTCCAGCGGCTGGCCCGCGCCGAGCAGGGTCGCCAGCTGATGGGTGAACAGCGCCAGCTGGTCGCCGGTGAACGGCCCGCGCTTGAACATGCCCGCCAGGCCACTGCCGGTCGCCGCGCCCTCCGCCGAGCGCGCCTCCAGCGGCGTGTGCCCCTGGTCCTGCAGCCGTGCGATCACCTCGTCGACGCTGCCCGCTTCCATCTGGCCCTGCAGCGTTTCGCCGGCGTCGTTGACGGCCTTGTAGCGGAACTGGCTCACTTGGCTGGCTCCGCCAGCCGGGAATGGGGAACAGGGAATAGGGAATGGGAAAAGCGGGTCGCCGCGAGTTTGCGGCCCCTGCTCTTCCTATTCCCTATTCCCGACGACCGCCAGGAAGTCCCCTTGCGGGATTCCCGATTCTCAGCCCTCCTGCGTGACACGCATCACCTCCTCCAGCGTGGTGATGCCGGCGACGGCCTTGGCGATGCCGTCCTCGTACATGGTGCGCATGCCTTCGGCGCGGGCCTGTTTCTCGATCTCTCCCTCGCTGGCGCGCTGCATCACCAGGCGACGCAGCGGGTCGCTCATGGTGAGGAACTCCATGATCGCGCGGCGGCCGCGGTAGCCGCTGGGGTTGGTCGCGCTGGTGCCGGGTTTCCACAGGCGGATCGGGCGTTCGTCGGTGTATTTCTCCAGTTCGAACTGCGCGATCACCTCGGGCAAGGCCTCGTAGGCAATCGCGGTTTCCGGATCGAGCCGGCGCACCAGGCGCTGCGCCAGGATGCCGTTGATGGTGGAGCCGAGCAGGTAATCCTCCACGCCCATGTCGAGCAGGCGGGTGACGCCGCCGGCCGCCGAGTTGGTGTGCAGGGTGGACAGCACCAGGTGGCCGGTGAGCGCGGACTGGATCGCGATGCGGCAGGTTTCCAGGTCGCGCATTTCGCCGATCATGATCACGTCCGGGTCCTGGCGCATGATCGAGCGCAGGGCGCCGGAGAAATCCAGCCCGATCTGCGGCTTCACCTGGATCTGGTTGATGCCTTCGAGCTGGTATTCGACCGGGTCCTCGACGGTGATGATCTTCACGTCGGGCGTGTTGATCTTCGACAGCGCGGTGTACAGTGTGGTGGTCTTGCCCGAGCCGGTGGGGCCGGTGACCAGCAGGATGCCGTGCGGGCGCTGCAGCACGTCGACGAAGCGCGACTGGAAGCTGTCGGTGAAGCCCAGCGAGGCGAAGTCGAACACCACCGATTCGCGATCCAGGATGCGCATCACCACCGACTCGCCGAAGCTGGTCGGCACGGTGGACACGCGCAGGTCCAGCTCCTTGCCCTGCACGCGCAGCTGGATGCGGCCATCCTGCGGCAGGCGGCGCTCGGCGATGTTGAGGCGCGCCATGATCTTCACGCGCGAGATCACCGCCGCGGTCGACGACGACGGCGGCGCCTCCACTTCATGCAATACGCCGTCGATGCGGTAACGCACCTTCAGCCGGTTCTCGAACGGCTCGATGTGCACGTCCGAGGCGCGCTGCTCCACCGCGCGCTGCAGGATCAGGTTGACCAGCCGGATCACCGGGGCCTCGGAGGCGAGGTCGCGCAGGTGCTCGACGTCGTCCTCCTCGGCGGCGCTGCCGTCGAGGTTCTCCACGATGGTGCCCATCGCCGAGCGGCCGGAGCCGTAATAGCGCTCGATCAGGCCGTCGATCTCCGAACGCAGCCCCACGCGCAGTGCGACAGGGCGTCCGGCGGCCAGCTCGACCGCGTGCAGCGGATACGGATCGGCCGGATCGGCCACCAGCAGGGCCAGCCCGTCGCTGCCTTCCTGCACGGGCACCACATGCTGCTGCTTGAGAAAGCGCAACGAGAGTTCCAGCTCGGCCGGCGGCAATTCAGGCGCGTCGCGCGCGGCCAGCAGCGGCACCTGCAGCAGTTCGGCCCAGGCCTCGGCCAGGTCGCGTTCGGAAACCAGCCCCAACCGCGCCATCAGCGTGGTGAGCGTACCTTCGGTGGATTCCTCGTGCAGGCGCCGTGCGCGGCCCAGGTCGGAATCCTTCAGCCGGCCGCGCGCGACCAGCCAGGCGCAGACAGCGGCCTCGCGGTCATCGCCCACGCCTGCCCCGCCACCCGCCGGCTCGATGGCTGCCGACATCCGTCACCTCACGTTCAATGCATGCCCGATACGCGGCGCCCCCCGACACCGCGCGGAAAACGCCATTGGTATCACAACGGAGCCTGCGGGGCATTACCCACCGCGAAACGGGGACGACGGGCATCAGACCGCCCGCCGTCCCCACCGTGTCACCAGCCGAAGCCGACACCCACGCCGCCGGATGCCTCGTTGCCGCTCACCGCCGCGCCGAAGGTCAGGTTGGCGCGCGGCGACAGCTGCCGCGAATAACCGACCGACAACGCCGCTTCACCGCGGTAGCCGCCCACACCCACGCCCAGCCGGTTGGGCGTGTTGATGCCCTGCGTGCTGAACGCCATCTGCGCCATCGCCGTGCCCATCGCGCCGACCTGGTCCATGCGCTTGTCGACGCCGTGGAAGCGGTCGTTCATCTGGTCGCGCAAGCCGTTCACGTCGGCGGTGGAGGCGACGTTGGCGAACTTGGCGTCGGCATAGGCGTTGGCGCTGCGCAGGGTCTGCTGCGCGTTGGCGTCGGTGTAGCTCTTGGCCGTCACCAGCGCCTGCTCGACCTGGCCCACGTTGGCCGCGTCGGTGGCCTGGCTGCCGGCCGCCACGTTGGTGACCTGGCGGTTGTTCGCGGCCGTGCCCACCGACACCGTGTTGGCGCGATCGGCCAGCGAACCCTGGCCCAGCGCGACGGCGCCGGAAGCGGTCACCGAGGCGCCTTCGCCCAGCGCCACCGCGTTGGTGGCGCTCGCCGCGACCGTGCTGTTGGCGCCCACGGCGGTGCTGCCGTCGGCGTTCACCCTGGCATTGCCGCCGATCGCGGTGTCGTTCGCGCCGGCGGCCAGGCTGTCACCGCCGATCGCGGTGGCATGATCGCCACCGGCGGAGGCTGCCGAACCGATCGCCAGGCCCCTGGAGCCGGCCAGCACGTTGGCGTCGTCGCTGCCGTCGCCGACCGTATCGATCGCCACCGCGCCCAGCTCCATCGTGCTCTGCCGCAGATCGCCGATCTGCCCCTCGATGGTGGTGACGCGGCCGTCCAACGCGCCGATCGCCGCGGTGTTGGTGGTGATCGCGGCGGTATTGTCGCCCAGCGCGGCGCCGGTCAGGTCGAGTTGCGCCTGCAGCGCATTGAGCTGGTCCAGATTCACCGCATCGGTGCCCTGGGTACCGGCGGCCACGTTGGTGATCTGGCGCTCGAAGCCGGCGCTGCCCACCGACACCGTGTCGGCGCGATCGGCCAGCGACTGCGCGCCCAGCGCCACCGCGTTGTCGGCGGTGGACTGCACCCACGCGCCCGAACCCAGCGCGGTGCCGTTGACCGCGTCGGCACCGGCCAGCCAGCCGAACGCCGCGGCATAGTCGCCGGTGGCGTAACTGCCGGCGCCCAGCGCGGTCGCGCCGGCGCCCGATGCCTCGGTGAAGAACTGCCCGCCGACGGCGCTGCCACCCACGGCCACGCTCTCGTCGCCGCTGGCCGCCGAGTTCTCGCCCACCGCCACGCTGCTGGCGCCACTGGCCGCTGCACCCGTGCCGCTGGCCAGGGAGTAGTCACCGATGGCCATCGAGTTGTAGCCCAGCGCCGTGCCCAGGAAGCCCGGCGCAACGCTGTAGCCGCCCAGCGCGACCGTGCCGGCATTCAGCGCGCCGCTGTCGTAGCCCAGCGCCAGCGATTGTTCGCCAATGGCGCCGCCGTAGCCGTTGCTGTCCTGCGTACCCATGCCGATCGAGAACACGCCTTCGGCATGGCTGTCTGCGCCCAGTGCCAACGCGCCTTGCGCCAGCGCGGTGGCGTTGTTGCCTACCGCGGTGGCCGCGTCGGCGCCGGTGTAGGCCGCGCCGCCGACCGAGGTTGCGCCGGCGCCCTGCGCCCAGGCACCGTTGCCGGTGGCGGTGGCGTTGTCGCCGACGCCGACGGTCTGGTAGCCCAGCGCGATCGCGCCGCGCCCTTCGGCAGCCGCCAGCGAACCGACGGCGATGGAACCCTCACCCTGGGCTTCGGTGGCGAGGAAGCCATTGGCCGGGTCCGGATCGCCGCCGCCAATCGCGATGCCGCCGCGGTCCGATGCCTGCGCGTTGGCGCCGAGCGCCACGCTGTTGTAGCCATCCGCGCCGGAGTTGGCGCCGCCGGCGAACGCGCCCTGCCCGGTGGCGTACGCCAGCGAGCCGACCGCCGTGCTGTCGACGCCGTCCGCGCCGGCGCCGGCGCCCAACGCGGTCGCGCCATAGGCACTCGCCTCGGTGCTGTAGACCGTGCCGTCGGTATCGACATAGTCGCCGCCCACCGCCGTGGCGGAACCATCGGTGGCGCTGGCGTGGGAGCCGAATGCGCTGGCGTTGTCGCCGCTGGCGACCGCATCCACGCCGCAGACGAAGGCGCCGTCGCCGGTGGGCGTGGCCGGCACCGTGGTGGTGACGCCGTCGACGGTGTAGGTGCAGCTCGCGGCTGCGGTCTGCGCGTGGATCGTCAGCGGCGCCAGCGCCAGTGCCAGCACGCCGGCGGCGACCAGGCGCAGGCGCGAACCGCCGCGACGGCCGCGCCGCGAGGCCAGCTCCGATACCACCACCACCGCGCCCAGCGCGGCATTCCAGATCTTGCTGTAGATCGTGTTCATGATTTTGAGATTCCTGTGCGGCGCCGCCCGCGCGACGATGCGCGTGGCGGTGCCTGGCGTGTGATGTGCAGCCACCGGGGCGTGCGGCTTGCGCCGGTCACGCCCGGTGGCGGATTCGGCCCGAACGGGCCGGTTCAGGGTGCGGCGCAGGCCACGTCCACTGCGTTGAAGGCAGCGGCCACGTCGGCCTCGGCATAGCCACGGTCGGTGGCGGCCTGTTCCACTCCGCAGGCGCCGCCGTCGAAGGTTTCCTGCGGACTCCAGTACAGCGCATTGGCGTCGTGGAACACCTCGAACGCCTTGCGCGTGTTCCAGCCGCTGGTCTTGGCCAGCAGGCAGAACGCGCGGTTGTACACGCCGCTGCTGTAATGAACGTCGAGCGAGTCGTTGTAATCGCGCGCGCTGTCGATGGATGCACCATCGTTGCTCGGCGTGCACATGTCGCGCAGCGCCGCCATGCCCAGCAGCGGCACCGTGGCCGGCTTGACCATGTCCGCGCCGACCATGAAGTCGTTGCTGCCGCGGTCGAAGTACTTCACCGCCTCGCCGGCCATGTCGGAGAACGCCTCGTTCATGCCGCCGGACTGGCCGGTGTATTCCAGCCCCGAATGCTGCTCGGTGAAGCCGTGGCTGATCTCGTGCCCGGTCACGTCCAGCACCACGAAGGGGAAGAAGTACTGGTCGCCGTCGCCGAACACCATCTCGCGGCCGTCCCAGAACGCGTTCTCGTAGTTGGTGCCGTAGTGCACCCACATCGACAGCTGCATCGCCGAGCCGTCGGTGTTCTTCAGCGGTGGCTCGCCGAACCAGGTCGAGTACATGTCGTGCACCACGCCGCCGAAATGATGCGCATCGTTGATCGGCGAATATGCGCCGTTGATCGCGTCGCCCTGGCTCACCCACAGCGCCGGATTGCTGCCGGCACAGCCGAACGACCACTGCGTGACGCGCTGGCCGCCGGCCAGGTTGTAGGTGGCCACGTCGGCGTCCTGCAGGTAGCACACGCTGCCGATGCGCACCGCATCGAGGCGCTCGCGACCCGGGCCGGAGTTGTCGTAGTTGTACGAGCCGGTCAGCGCGTTGCCGCCCGGGCCGGTGGCGGTGACCGCGACCGGCGTGCTGCCGCCGCCCGGCGGACGCCGGCCGTGGGCGAGCCCGTCCCACTGCTTGAGCACGGCGCCGGTGTCGGCGTCGACGATCGCGGTCGGCCGCGATGGCTGACCGTGGTTGTCCAGCACGTAGGACACGCGATAGGTCAGCCGCGGCGCGCGACCGGCCTGCGGGTAGACGAACAGCTCGCTGTCGACATTGCGTGCCGCCAGGCCGGTATCGCCCATGTGCCGGCGCAGCGCGGCGGTAGCGGCGGCGGCCGTCAGCCGCGGCTGCGCCGAAGCGAGTTGCGCGCCGATGTCGCGCTCGGCCGAGCCCGCTACCGACAGCACCGCGCCGCGCGTGTCGCGTTCCACCACCACGCTGCGGCCGTAAACCGGCACGCCGCGCCAGGTCTGCCGCTCGCGCGATTTCAGCGTGCCGTGCGCGGTGCGCAGCTGGCGATCCGCCTGGAACGAGGCGTCCGTCCCCAGGCCCAGTCGGTTCGCCAGCGTTGCAGGCGCGATCCGACCCATCGCACCGGCGTGGATGTGCAGCGGCGTTGCGGCCATGCACGACGCGGCGGTGGCGCCACCCAGAGCCAGGACCAGGGCAGCGACGAGTTTCTTGTTGAGCATTTCCATCCCCCAAAACAGTCAGACGATCTGCCGTGGCGGTGCGCAGGCGCCGCAGCACGGTCAGCTGGATTCCGCCGCCCTCCCCGGAGCGGCGAATCGGCGACCGTAGGTGAGCAGTGCGCGGCCCGTCAATTGGAAAAATTCCGAGAACCTGTCCAAACTCGTGTTCTTTCGTCGCCCATTTCCCGCTTCCCGCAGGCCTTTCATGCAGCTCATCGACATCGGCGCCAATCTCGGCCACGAGTCGTTCCGGCACGACTTCGACGCCATGCTGGCGCGTGCGCAGCAGCACGGCGTGAGCCGGATGATCGTGACCGGCGCCTCTGCCGACGGCAGCCGCCACGCGCTGGCCCTGGCACACGACCACGCCGGCCGCCTGTTCGCCACCGCCGGCGTGCATCCGCACCACGCGATCGACTTCGACGACGCCACCGAGGCGCTGCTGCGCGAGCTGGCGCGCGACCCGGCGGTGCGCGCGGTCGGCGAAACCGGGCTGGACTACAACCGCAACTACTCGCCGCGCGAGGTCCAGCTGGCCGTGTTCGAGCGCCAACTGCGGATCGCGGCGGATGTGCACAAGCCGCTGTTCCTGCATCAGCGCGATGCGCACGACGATTTCGTCGCGCTGCTGCGGCGCTGGCGCGACAAGGTGCCCGGCGCGGTGGTGCACTGCTTCACCGACACCGGCGAGGCGCTGCGCGACTACCTCGCACTGGATTGCCACATCGGGATCACCGGCTGGATCTGCGACGAACGCCGCGGCACCCACCTGCGCGAGCTGGTGCGCGAGATCCCCGCGCACCGCCTGATGATCGAGACCGACGCGCCCTACCTGCTGCCACGCACGGTGCGTCCGTCGCCGGCGCATCGGCGCAACGAGCCGATGTACCTGAGGCACATCTGCGAGGAGATCGCCCGCGATCGCGGCGAGAGTCCGGAAGTCACCGCTGCGAACAGCACGGCGACCGCCGAGGCGTTCTTCGGATTGCCGCCGCTGGCGTAGGGCGGCACTGCCCGCCGGATTCCGCGTCCCGAAGAGTGAAGAGCGGCGGGCAGCGCCCGCCCTACACCGTCAGCACGCGCGACTCGCCGGGGGCCAGGCCATCCAGCGTGTGGTCGCCGACGCGCACGCGGATCAGCCGCAAGGTCGGAAAGCCGACCGCGGCGGTCATGCGACGCACCTGACGGTTGCGGCCTTCGCGCAGGGTGAGGCTGAGCCAGCTGGTGGGGATCGCCTGGCGGAAGCGCACCGGCGGGTCGCGCGGCCACAGCCAGTCCGGTTCGGCGGCGAAGGCGGCCTCGGCCGGCAGGGTCGGGCCGTCGTTCAACCTCACGCCACGGCGCAGCGCGGCCAGCGCGGCTTCGTCGATGCAACCTTCGACCTGGGCCAGATAGGTCTTGGCCTGCTTGTGGCGCGGGTCGGTGAGCCGGTGTGCGAGTGCGCCGTCGTCGGTGAGCAGCAGCAGACCTTCACTGTCGCGATCCAGCCGTCCAGCCGCATAGACGTCCGTTTGCGCGACGTAATCGGCCAGCGTGGCGCGGCCTTCGCGGTCGGTGAACTGGCAGAGCACGCCGTACGGCTTGTTGAGCGCCAGCAGCATGACGGGTGCAGCGACCGCCCGGATTACCGGGCGGACGTGGCGGCGGCAGTGGCGGCACTCGTCGGCGCGGTCGGCTTGACGAAGCGCAGCGTCATGCGATCCGACTCGCCGATGGCCTGGTACTTCGCCCGATCCTGCTCGCCCAGGGTCAGCGTGGGCGGCAGCGTCCACACGCCCTTGGGATGGTCGTGCGTGTCCTGCGGGTTGGCGTTGACCTCGCTGCTGCCGTCGAGCACGAAACCAGCCTCGACGGCCAGCTTCACCACGTAGTCGGTGGGCAGGTAGCCGCTGCCCTTCACCGATTCGAGGCTGGCACCCGGCGCGGCGCGATGGTCGGCCACGCCCAGCACGCCGCCGGGCCGCAGCACCGCGAAGAACGCCTTGAACATGGCCGGCGCGGTACCTGCCTGGACCCAGTTGTGAACATTGCGGAAGGTCAGCACCGTGTCCGCCGAGGCGGGCGGGCCGAACACCGGCGCGTGCGGATCGAACTCGATGATTTTCGCGTTGCCGTAGTGCGCCGGATCGGCGGCGAACAGGCGATGCAGCGCACTGTCGTCGCGGCGCGCCTCGGCGTCGCGGCGCGGCGCCGTCACTGCGGCGATGTAGTGGCCGTTGTCGTTGAGCAGCGGCGCCAGGATCTCGCTGTACCAGCCACCGCCGGGGGTGATCTCGATCACCGTCTGGTCCGGCTGCACGCCGAAGAACTGCAAGGTCGCCTTGGGATGGCGATAGACGTCACGCGCACGGTTGGCCGGCGAACGCCAGCTGCCCGCCAGCACCTGGTCCAGTTGCGAGGCAGTGAAATCGCTGGCGCTGGTCGGCGGCACCAGCGCATCGGCCGGCTGGTCCGCTTCGGTGGAGGCGCCCGGCGCCACCTGTTGCGCACATGCCGGCAGCGCCAGCGCGGCGATCAGCAGCCAGGCGAAACGCGGCCGCGATCGTGCGCGGGACGAAGAGTTGGCAGGATTCGCTTGGTTCATCGTTGACTCCCTGGCCCGCAGGCCGTCCGGACGCGATGCAGTGGTGGTTCGAATGCGCCACGCGACTGCCCGCCTCCGGCCGAGGCCGTCGCGGGGCAGGTGGAGCACAAAGCGGTTGATGGCGGCCAATATGGCGGAAAGACCGTGCAGACCAGGTGGACAGGTGGAAGCGAGCCGTGCGCCCGCCCCTCTCGCGCACCCATTCTACGGCATCCCGCAGCCCGCAAGAACGGCTCAGTAATGGATCACCGAGCGGATCACCTTGCCGCCGTGCATCAGCTCGAACGCCTCGTTGATGCGCTCCAGCGGCAGCACCTGGCTGATCATCTCGTCGATGTGGATCTCGCCAGCCAGGTAGCGGTCGACGTAGCCGGGCAGTTGCGAGCGACCCTTGACGCCGCCGAACGCCGAGCCGCGCCACACCCGGCCGGTGACCAGCTGGAACGGCCGCGTGCTGATCTCCTGGCCCGCGCCGGCCACGCCGATGATGATCGACTCGCCCCAGCCCTTGTGGCAGCACTCCAGCGCCGAGCGCATCACGTGCACGTTGCCGATGCACTCGAACGAGTAGTCCACGCCGCCATCGGTGAGCTCGACGATGACCTGCTGGATCGGCGTGTCGGGGTAGTCGGCCACGTTGATGCAGTCGGTGGCGCCAAGCGCCTTGGCCATCGCGAACTTTTCCGGGTGGCGGTCGATCGCGATGATGCGTCCGGCCCCGGCCATCACCGCGCCCTGCACCACCGACAGGCCGATGCCGCCCAGGCCGAACACCGCGACGGAGGCGCCGGGTTCCACTTTCGCCGTATTGAGCACCGCGCCGATGCCGGTGGTGATGCCGCAGCCGAGCAGGCAGACCTTTTCCAGCGGCGCGGCCTTGTTGATCTTCGCCAGCGAGATTTCCGGCAGCACGGTGTACTCGCTGAACGTGCTGGTGCCCATGTAGTGCAGCAGCGGCTTGCCGTCGAGCGAGAACCGCGAGGTGCCGTCGGGCATCAGGCCCCGGCCCTGGGTGACGCGGATCTTCTGGCACAGGTTGGTCTTGCCCGAGCGGCAGAACTTGCACTCGCCGCATTCGGGCGTGTACAGCGGAATCACGTGGTCGCCGACCTTGAGCGAGGTCACGCCCGCGCCGACTTCCTCGACGATGCCGCCGCCCTCGTGGCCGAGGATCACCGGGAACTGCCCTTCCGGATCGTCGCCGGACAAGGTGAACGCATCGGTGTGGCACACGCCGGTGGCGACGATGCGCACCAGCACCTCGCCCGCCTTCGGGCCGGCCACGTCGACCTGTTCGATGGAGAGCGGCTGGCCGGCGGCCCAGGCGACGGCGGCACGTGATTTCATGGTTCGACTCCTCGCAATGGATCGGCAACGACCCGCGATGATGGCCTGTTTTCAGCCACTTTGCGCAACTGCGTCAATCGACCGCCAGGTCGTCGGGCCGGAAGCTCGACATCTGCCCCCGGTATTCGGCCGCCTCCGCCAGCAGCCAGTCTCGGAAGCGCTGCAGGCCGCGGTGCTCCTGCGAGCGCGGCGGATACACCAGCCAATAGGCCTCCTTCACCGCCAGGTAGCTGTTGCCCAGCACCTGCAGGCGGCCGGCGTCGATCAGCGACTTCGACGTCACCATCCGCCCCAGCGCCACGCCGAGACCCTCCAGCGCCGCATGGCGCAGCGCGTCGAGGCTGTCGAACTGCGCCACGTAGCGTTTCGGCGGCGCGCCACCGGTGCGGCCGAACCAGTCGCTCCAGCGGGTCGATTCGCCGGGCTCGCCGAGCAGCGGCCAGCGCGACAAATCGTGCGGATCGACGCCGGCCATCCGCGCGACCAGTGCGGGCGCGGCCACCGGTGCGATCCATTCGCCGAACAGCCTTTCGCAGAGGAGCTCCGGCCACTGGCCGCGGCCGTAACGCAGCGCCACGTCCACCGGTTCGCGCGCGAAGTTCACCAGGGTCGAACCGGATTGCAGGCTGAGCTCCAGCTCCGGATACGCAGCGACCAGTTTCGGCAACCGCGGCACCAGCCAGCTCGACATGATGCCGGGGCTGGCGCTGAGCGTGAGCGCATCGTGGTGGCGCGTGCGATAGGCACCGAGCGCGTGCTCGATGCCGTCGACGTGCTCGCCCACCGCTTCCAGCAAACAGTTGCCGTCGACGGTCAGCGTCACCCCGCGCGGCCCGCGCTCGAACAGGCGCCGATCCAGCCGCTCCTCCAGCTGTTTCATCTGATGGCTGAGCGCGCTGACGGTGAGGTTCGCCTCGCGCGCCGCGCGCGACAGATTGCCCTGGCGGGCGATCAGCACGAACTGTTGCAGCAGTCCCAGCGGCAGCTTGCCCATCTTGAATATCTCTCAAGTCTGTCTTGCGAATATATCGCTTTTTGGCGCTTGTCCGCGCGCGTATCTTGAGCACACCCCAAGCCTGACACCCTCCCGAGGAGGCACCCCATGAGCTCGATCTGGAAAGATCTGCTGTTCCTGCACGGCCACCTGCTGCACAAGGACGACCTCGAATGGCGCGCGGAAACCCCGGCCGCCGACACCGCCGACACCGAGGCCGTCGAAGCACCCGTCAGCCGCGACGCCAAGGCCGCGGCACTGGCCTGCTGCGCCGCCGTGTGGCCGCGCATCGTGGCGCCGCACTAGCCATCCGCGGCTTGAATGCGGTCTGGAATGCACCATGTGAATGAAGGTGCGCGACAACCGTCGCGCGCCTTTTTCCATGCTCGTTAACAGGAGAGGCGTTCCATGCAACAGCGGTCACTCGGCGGCACCTCCCTTTCGATCGCGCCGCTCGCCTTCGGCAGCAACGTCTTCGGCTGGACGGTGGACGAGCCGCGCGCGTTCGAGCTGCTGGACGCCTTCGTCGATGGCGGCGGCAACCTGATCGACACCGCCGACGTCTACCCGGCATGGGTGCCGGGCAACCACGGCGGCGAGTCGGAGACCATCATCGGCAAGTGGCTGCGGCGCAGCGGCAAGCGCGACCAGGTGGTGATCGCCAGCAAGGTCGGCAAATGGACGCGGCACCGCGGGCTGGCGCCAGTGAACCTGCAGCAGGCGGTGGAGGGTTCGCTGCAGCGGCTGCAGACCGATCACATCGACCTGTATTTCGCGCACGAGGACGACGCCAGCGTGCTGCTGGCCGACACCCTGGGCGGCTTCGCGCGACTCATCGAGCAGGGCAAGGTGCGCGCGATCGGCGCCTCCAACTACAGCGCCGAACGCTTCGCCGACGCACTGGCCGTATCCAGGCAGCACAACCTGCCGCGCTACGACGTGCTGCAGCCGGAATACAACCTGGTCAGCCGCCGCGGCTACGAGGCCGAACTGGAGCCGCTGATCCGCCGCGAAAACATCGGCGTGATCTGCTACTACGCGTTGGCCAGCGGCTTCCTCAGCGGCAAGTACCGCCAGGCGGCCGACCTCGCCGGCCATCCGGCACGCAGCGGTGGCGTGCGCGCCCACCTCAATCCGCGCGGACTCGGCGTGCTGGCTGCGCTGGACGCGGTGGCCGCCGCCCATCACGCCACGCCGGCCCAGGTGGCGTTGGCCTGGCTGATGGCGCGCCCGGGCATCAGTGCGCCGATCGCCAGCGCCACCAGCGTGACGCAATTGAACGAACTGCTCGGCGCCTTGCAGCTCTCGCTGCGCGCCGACGAGATCGCGGCGCTGGATCAGGCCAGCGCCTGATCTGCCGCGATCACGCCATCACGCGGACAACAACCCCAGCGCCGTGTTGAGCGTGGCGCTTGGCCGCATCGCCGCGCCGGCCTTCATCCGGTCCGGGTGGTAATAGCCGCCGATGTCGACCGGCTTGCCCTGCACGCGGGCGAGCTCGTCGACGATGGTCGCCTCGTTCTCCGTCAGCGCCTTGGCCAGCGGCGCGAACCTCGCCTTCAGCGCGGCGCTCACGTCCTGCGCCGCCAGCGCCTGTGCCCAGTACATGGCGAGGTAGAAGTGGCTGCCGCGGTTGTCGATGCCGCCGACCTTGCGCGAGGGCGACTTGTCGGTGTCGAGGAACTTGCCGTTGGCCTGGTCCAGCGTCTTGGCCAGCACGTCGACCTCGGCGTTGCCGTGGCGGTTGCCGAGGTGTTCCAGCGAGGCGGCCAGCGCGAGGAACTCGCCGAGCGAATCCCAGCGCAGGTAGTTCTCTTCCAGGAACTGCTGCACGTGCTTCGGTGCCGAGCCGCCGGCACCGGTCTCGAACAGGCCGCCGCCGGCCATCAGCGGCACGATCGACAGCATCTTCGCGCTGGTGCCCAGCTCCATGATCGGGAACAGGTCGGTGAGGTAGTCGCGCAGCACGTTGCCGGTGACCGAGATGGTGTCCTGGCCCTTGCGGATGCGTTCCAGCGAGAACTTCGTGGCCGCCACCGGATCGAGGATGCGGATGTCCAGGCCGGTCGTGTCGTGGTCCTTGAGGTAGAGCTCCACCTTGGCGATCAGCTCGCGGTCGTGCGCGCGGACGGGATCGAGCCAGAACACCGCCGGGGTGTTGGACAGGCGCGCGCGGCTCACCGCGAGCTTCACCCAGTCCTGCACCGGCGCGTCCTTGGCCTGGCAGGCGCGCCAGATGTCGCCGGCCTCCACCTCGTGCTGCAGCAGCACCTTGCCGGATTCGTCGGTGACCTTGACCGTGCCGTCGGCGGCGATCTGGAAGGTCTTGTCGTGCGAGCCGTATTCCTCGGCGGCCTGCGCCATCAGGCCCACGTTGGGCACGCTGCCCATCGTGGTCGGGTCGTAGGCGCCGTGCGCCTTGCAGTCCTCGATCACCGCCTGGTAGACGCCCGCGTAGCAGCGGTCGGGGATCACCGCCTTGGTGTCCTGCAGCTTGCCTTCGGCGTTCCACATCTTGCCGGAGTCGCGGATCATCGCCGGCATCGAGGCGTCGACGATCACGTCGCTGGGCACGTGCAGGTTGGTGATGCCCTTGTCGGAGTTCACCATCGCCAGCGCAGGACGCTGCGCGTACTCGGCATCGAGGTCGGCCCTGATCGCCGCCTGGGTCGCCTCCGGCAGACTGCCGAGGCGCGCGTACAGATCGCCGATGCCGTTGTTCGGATTGAAGCCGGCCTGCTTCAGCGCGTCGGCATGCTTGATCAGCACGTCCTTGTAGAACTCGCCCACCGCCACGCCGAACATGATCGGGTCGGAGACCTTCATCATGGTCGCCTTGAGGTGCAGCGAGAACAATACGCCCTGCTTCTTTGCGTCGGCGATCTGCGCGTCGATGAACGCGGCCAGCGCGCGGCGCGACATCACCGCCGCGTCGATGATCTCGCCGGCAAGCAGCGTCGTCTTCGGCTTCAGCACGACCTGGCTGCCGTCCTTGCCGAACCACTCGATGCGCACGCTGCCGGCATGCTCCACCGTCACGGATTTCTCGCTGCCGTAGAAATCGCCGCCGTCCATGTGCGCCACGCGGGTCTTCGAATCCGTGCTCCACGCGCCCATCCGGTGCGGATGCTTGCGCGCGTAATTCTTCACGGAAACCGGCGCGCGGCGGTCGGAGTTGCCCTCGCGCAGCACCGGGTTCACCGCGCTGCCCTTGACCCGGTCGTAACGCGCCTTGATGTCCTTCTCGTCGGCGTCCTTCGGCTCGTCGGGATAATCCGGCAGCGCGTAGCCCTGGCCCTGCAATTCCCTGATCGCGGCCTTCAGCTGCGGCATCGAGGCGCTGATGTTGGGCAGCTTGATGATGTTCGCCTCCGGCGTGGTGGCCAGACGGCCCAGCTCGGCGAGGTCGTCGGCGATGCGCTGGTCCTCGCGCAGGCGCTCGGGGAACAGCGCGATGATGCGCCCGGCCAGCGAGATGTCGCGCGTCTCCACCGCGATGCCGGCGGTGCCGGCGAAGGCAGCGATGATCGGCAGCAGCGACTGCGTGGCGAGGAACGGGGCTTCGTCGGTCAGCGTGTAGATGATCTTGGACGACGTGGACATGGTATGAGTGAACCTCTCTGCTGCCGCGTGGCGCGGGATGGATGTCGTTGCACGCTCGGCGTCATCGCGGCGGCGAAAGACCCGATCATCGCGCGTGCAATCTGCCCATTGTCGCGTTTTAGCGTGCCACGGGAAAGCGCGTCGCCTTCATGTCGTCATGCCCGCCGACCCTTCCACCGCAAAACGAAAGGGACGCGGCGAGCGCGTCCCTTTCGGCGGCCAGGCGCAGGGAGCGTCATGGCTTCACGGAAAAGTCCTTGCTCGCCACCGGCTGCCCGTCCAGCGAGATCTCGATCTTGTAGTCGCCCTGCGGGAAGCCCTCCGGCTGGCTGATCATGAAGGCCGTCGTTTCCGGGCCGGATGCATCGAGCTCCTTGCTGTCCTCGTGCAAGGCCTGGTCCCGCGGGCCGAGCCACCGGGCCGTCAGCGTGGCGTGGCCCGAACCCGTGGTCTCGACCGACGCGTAGATGGTGTCCTTCGGCGCGAAGCTGGTGGCCGTGGCCACGACCTTGTGGTTGGCGTCGACGCTCGAACCCACTTCAAGCGAGGTGAAGCTCACGGCCGCGACGGCGCCCTCATTGGCCAAGCCCGTGCTGGTGGCCGGGGGCGGAAATGCCGGTGGCTCCGGCGAGGTGGACGCTGCCGTTCCGCTCGGCGGCGGACTGGAGGGCACCGGCGAGGCCGGCTCACTCTTGCCGCACGCACCCAGCGCCAGTGCTGCGGCCAGCGACGCGGCAAGCATCAGGGGTTGTCGGGTAGTTTTCATGGGGGCACCTCTTTTCATCGCGGAAAGCCCGGGGTTGCACGGACCCGTCTGGCTTGGGTCCGATCCGGGTTGGGAGTTCGTCGCCAAGCGCGTCGAACACGAGACTTCACCAAGGCACTGCGGGAAGCTGGCGACCACAGGTAACGGTGGCGCGGTAAACGGCTCGTGAGCAGGCCATCAGCACCGCGGTGCGCCGTTCAGCTTGAGGCGGCCAGCTGAACGCGCGATGTCGGCGCGTCGCCTTGGCCGCGCGAGGCTCACGGTTTCGCCGGAATCTTCAGCATCTGCCCCGCCACGAGCCGACCGGGGTCGGCAATGAGGTCGCGGTTCTCGTCCAGGATCCGCCGCCAGCCGTCGGCATTGCCGTAGAAGCGACGGGCGATGCCCTGCAGGTCGTCGCCGGCGGCGACCTCGTAGATGCGGGTCCCGTCCACCGCACCGCTGGCGTGCGACGCGGTATCGGTGAAATCCGCCTTGCTCGCCGGCGACATCCCCGCCGCCTGGCGGCGCACTTCTTCGCGCTGGTCAGTGTCGTGGCCCATGGTTCTCTCCGACTCGATGGGAAGCACCATGGGTAACCAGCGCGACATCAACAGCCCGTGAGCGCGTGTGCCGCGACGTTCATGCTTGCGCGATGGCGATCATGGAAGCGGAACACCCGGCTGCCCGTTCCATCGAGACGTCCCTTCCATCGCAGCACGTGAGACACGGGGAGGCCACGGTGCGCAACGTGTACTATCGAGCCACATGGAAAGGGGAGGGATATGGACGATTTCGGCCCTACCGACCTCAAGTCGATCCTGCATTCCAAGCGCGCCAATATCTACTACCTCCAGCACTGCCGCGTGCTGGTCAACGGCGGTCGGGTCGAATACGTCACCGACGCCGGCAGGCAGTCGCTGTACTGGAACATACCCATCGCCAATACCACCACGGTGCTGCTGGGTACCGGCACTTCGATCACTCAGTCAGCGATGCGCGAGCTGGCCAAAGCTGGTGTCCTGGTCGGCTTCTGCGGTGGCGGCGGCACGCCGCTTTTTTCAGCCAATGAAATCGACGTCGAAGTCGCATGGTTGTCGCCACAAAGCGAGTATCGGCCCACGGAATACCTGCAGGCCTGGGTACGCTTCTGGTTCGACGACGACTTCCGGCTCGCAGCTGCCAAGGCCTTTCAGCACGCCCGCGCGAGACGCATTGCAGATGCGTGGCAACATCGCGCGCTGCGCGACGCGGGCTTCGCCGTGAATCCGGGCCGGCTCACCGAGCTGCTGGCCCGCACCCATCGCCTCATCGACCTTGCGCCTGACAACGCCAGCCTGTTGACTGAAGAGGCTAGGCTGACCAAGGCGCTGTTCAAACTGGCAGTGGATGCCGTGGGCTACGGCGAGTTCACCCGCGCCAAACGCGGTAGCGGCAGCGACCCGGCCAATCGCTTTCTGGATCACGGCAACTACCTGGCCTATGGCCTTGGCGCAACTGCCACCTGGGTGCTGGGCCTGCCGCATGGCTTGGCGGTGTTGCATGGCAAGACGCGCCGCGGTGGACTGGTGTTTGATGTTGCCGACCTTGTCAAGGACGCCACCATCCTGCCGCAGGCATTTCTCTCGGCAATGCGAGGCGACGAGGAGCAGGCCTTCCGCCAGAACTGCATCGAGGCACTAACCCGTAGTGAATCGCTGGACTTCATGATCGACACCTTGAAGGCCGTGGCGCTGGAAACCGCTGCATTGGCTGGCACGGCAAAAAGGGAGCAGGAATGAACGTGCTGTTGGTCAGCCAATGCGATAAACGCGCGTTGACCGAGACGCGCCGCATTCTTGACCAGTTTGCCGAACGCCGTGGCGACCGCACCTGGCAGACGCCGATCACCAAAGCCGGGCTGGACACCCTGCGCAAGCTCTTGCGCAAGACTGCACGCAAGAACACCGCCGTCGCTTGTCACTGGATACGCGGGCAGGACCACAGCGAACTTCTGTGGATCGTCGGTGACGGTCGACGTTTCAACACCGAAGGCGCCGTACCCACCAACAGCACGACCAGCGATGTGCTCCGCAAAGGCGATGAGAACGACTGGAACACTGCGCAGGACATCCGCCTGCTGGCACAACTGGCCGCGCTGCTGCACGACCTCGGCAAGGCCAGCCTCGCCTTCCAGCAACGGCTGCAAGACAAGCTCGACGAACGCAACCGCTACCGGCACGAATGGGTTTCGCTGCGCCTGTTCCTGGCCTTCGTCGGCACCGACAACGACGATGCCTGGCTGGCAAGGCTGGCAAGCGAGGATGAAGCCAGCGAAACAGACTGGACGGCTGCGGGCCGTTATCTGCGCGACGGTGTGGACGAGAATATCGAGCGTCATCCTTTTCGCCGCCTCACTGCCCAAGCGCCTCTTGCCGCCGCCATCGGATGGCTTATCGTCACCCACCATCGCCTGCCGCTCATCCCCGAGCCACGGAGAGACGGCAACGGGCAGGACTGGCTGGGGAAACGCGCGAACCGCTTCGAATCCACGTGGCTGGAGGCACCCTTGGCCAGCGTGGCCCACGACTGGAATGAAATCGACCAGCGCTGCTCGCCGATGGAGGCCCTGCCCTACTGGCAGCTGGCCGGAGCGCTTCCGGTAGTCGCATCCGCGTGGCGAACACAGGCCCGTCGTGCCGCCAAGGCACTGCTGGAACTCAAGTCGCGGCGCAACGAGGACTGGTTGAGCAATCCCTACGCGATGCACCTTTCGCGGCTGTGCCTGATGCTGGCCGACCACCATTACTCCAGCCTCGGCGTAGACAAGGAGCGCAAACCAGCGACCGAGCGCGTGCGTTTCCTGCAGCGTGACCAAGCCGTGTTCGCCAATACCCTGCGTCCCGGCGTGATGAACCAGTCACTGCTGGAACACCTCCTCGGCGTGGGCCATACCGCCAGCCTGATCGCCCACGCGCTGCCCAATTTCGAGCGCTACCTGCCGCGACTGGCCAACCATCGTGGCTTGCGCAAACGCAGCAGCGACGCACGCTTCGCCTGGCAGGACAAAGCCTTCGATGCGGCCACCGGCATGCGCGAGGCAGCACGCGAACATGGTGCCTTCATCGTCAACATGGCTTCCACCGGCTGCGGCAAGACGCTGGCCAACGCCCGCATCCTGTATGCCCTGGCCGACCCGCAACTGGGGTTGCGGGTGAGTTACGCGCTGGGTTTGCGCACGCTTACCCTGCAGACCGGGCGCAGCTATCGCCACGATCTGCACTTGAACGACGACGAGCTGGCGGTGCTGGTCGGCGGCTCCGCCAGCCGCGCCCTGTTCGAGCATTACGAAGCGAAAGCCGAGGCCAGCGGCTCGGCGTCTGTGCAGGCGCTGATCGAGGAAGACAGCCACGTGCTCTACGAGGGCAACGTGGCCGATCACCCGCTGCTGTCACGGGCGCTGGCCAACCCCGAAATCCGCAAGCTGATTTCCGCTCCGATGCTGGTGTGCACCGTCGATCACCTCGCGCCCGCCACTGAATCGCTGCGTGCCGGCCGCCAGATCGCGCCCATGCTGCGGTTGATGAGCAGCGACCTGGTGCTCGACGAACTGGACGACTACGACCTTGACGACCTGCCAGCGCTGACCCGGCTGATGCACTGGGCCGGCCTGCTCGGCAGCCGCGTGGTGCTGTCCTCGGCCACCCTGCCGCCGGCCTTGGTGGAGGGCATGTTCATGTCCTATCGCGCCGGTCGCCACCGCTACCAGCGCAACCGCGGCCGCGATGGTGGTGCCGAGCGGCCTGTCGAAGTGCCTTGCCTGTGGACGGACGAATTCGGGGTGCAAGCCGACACCTTGGCCAACGGCGATGGCTTCGCCGCGTCCCATGCGCGTTTCGTCGAACGCCGCGTGGCCAGGCTGCAAGCCGCCGAACCCTTGCGCCTGGCCGAGCTACTGCCGATCGACATCGTGGCCAGACAGCCCGAGCGCATCCACGTCGAGTTTGCCGGTCGAGTGCGCGACGCCTGCCTGCGCCTGCACCACGATCACGCCCACCCCGATCCCGCCACCGGCAAGCGCGTCAGCTTCGGCCTGGTGCGCATGGCCAACATCGACCCGATCTTCGACGTGGCCAGTGCACTCTACACGCAGGCCGCTCCGGAAGGTACGCGCATCCACCTGTGCGTGTATCACGCCCGCTTTCCGCTGGCACAGCGCTCGGCCATCGAAGCCATGCTGGACGCCGCGTTCAACCGGCGCAACGAAGCCGCGGCATGGCAACTGCCGCAGGTCAGGCGCGCGCTCGACACGCATGCCGAACACGACCATCTGTTCGTGGTGCTGGCTTCGCCGGTGTGTGAAGTGGGTCGCGACTGGGACGTCGACTGGGCGGTGGCCGAGCCGTCCTCGATGCGCTCGCTGATCCAGCTGGCCGGCCGTGTGCAGCGTCATCGCCGCAAGCTGCCGCAAACGCCCAACGTGCTGGTGTTCGACACCAATCTCAAAGGCATCGAACAGCGCGACGGCCGCCAGCCGGTATTCGCCCGCCCCGGCTTCGAGACGGAGCGCGACAACGGCCGCTTCCTGCTGGCTAGCCACAGCCTGCGCATGCTGTTGGCCGAGAACGAATACCGCCATCTCGACGCCCAGCCACGCATCCAGCCGCGCGCAACCGAACTGCAGCCGCGCGATCGCTGGGTGGATCTGGAGCAGGCGCGCATCCGCGCCGCCATGCTGCCGGTGCCGCCTACGCCCACCACTCATTCCACACGCCGCAGCGCCGTTCCAGCCCCGCGACTGGAACGCGACTACGCGCCCGCGGCTTGGGAACACCCACACGCCGCGCTCGCCGGCGTGCTGCCGCAACAGCAACCGTTCCGCCATGACGAGCAACCCGGCACCACGCTGGCATGGCTGCCCGATGAGGATGAAGACGATCTGCTGCCGCATCGCGTGGAAGACGCGCCGGGCAGTCGCCGCGGTGAAAAACTCTACGTCCCCGCCAGGGAGCTGCTTCACGAGGTCACGTTGAGCGTTGCGCCAGGTATCAGCTGCTGGGGCGAGTTCGACCTGCCGTCGCTGGTGGGCGAACAGGCCGAAGCGCAGGACCTGCCGCTCGATCTCGCCGCTCGCAGGTTCACCACCGTGGAAGTGCCTTCTCTCAAAGAGAACCATCAAGGCTGGCGCTGGCACCCATGGCTCGGCTTCACCAGACAACGCTGAGGAAGATCAATGCCAGGGATCAACCAGGGGAATGCCGCAACCTTCGAAATCGCGCAAGTTGCGCGTGGCCAGGGTGGCGCCGTGCGATCGTGCAATGCCGGCAATCATCACATCGGATTGGTCGACCGGACGTCCCTGGGCGCGCCGCTCCGCGGCGATGGCGGCGTGCGTATCGGCGGCCGCCTCATCGTAAGGCAGCACGCGCCCCGCCATGTCGACCGCAAAGATCGCCGCGACCTCCTGCTGCAGGCGCGTCTTGCGCTGACCGTCGGGCAGGATCAATACCCCATACAACATCTCGCCGCGCGTCACCGCTGTCGTGAACAGGTTCGAGCGCGCCTGCCGGTTCAGCCATGCCACCACGCGCTCGTCCGGCTGCGGCCGCATGAACTCCGACAGCACGTTGGTATCCAGCACGATCACTCGCCGAAGTCCGGCGGATCGCCCTGCGGCTCACGCGGCGGCAACTCCAGGTCGACGCCCCCGAACGGTTCCACGCGGGTGCGGATGGCGACATACAGCGACGCACCCGAATCTTCCTCAACACGATTGGCCAAGGCGGCGCGCAGGATGCTGCGCGCCTCCTCCTCCATCGAGCGCCCATGCCGTGCCGCCCGCACGCGCAGGCGCGCCTTCAGGTCGTCGTCCAGGTTTCGAATGGTCATGGTGGCCATGGCTGGGCCTCCATAAGTGATTGCAATGACTGCATTGTAATCACTCACTTCGGGCGATGCCACGCTCGAAAACCGTCGCAAGTACTGAGATCACCCGGGGCTAGAACTTCTTAACGATGGAAAACCGCAAAGGGAGAGGGGAATGAGCGAACTGACTGACCGAGGAAAGGCCTTCCGCGCCACCATCACCGGCTTCATCGAAGCCCGGCGCGAGGCCAAGCTGAAAGGCAAGGAAGACGATGCCGACACGGCATCGAAATACGAGTACACCACTTGGTTGGCCGATGCGGCACGACGGGTGGGCCAGATCCAGGCCGTGACCCATGTGCTCAAGGCCACCCACCCGGACGCGCGCGGCAGCAGCCTGCATGTCGCCCCGTCCGGCCTGCCGCGGCATACCGAAATCGGCAGCCACCTGCTGGGTGAGGGCTACGCAGAGGACGTGGTGGGCAATGCTGCTGCACTGGACGTGTTCAAGCTGCTCAAGCTAGAGGTGGATGGCCGCCGCCTGCTCGACTGGATGCAGGCCGGCGATACCGACCTGCAGGCCGCGCTGTCCAACGACGTCGAACAGGCTCAAGGCTGGATGAAAGCCTTCGCCTCGTTGGTGCGCGAAGAAACGCAGCCGTCCAGCCATCCCATGGCCAAGCAGCTCTATTGGCTGGTCGGCGAGGATCCGCAGGACGACGCCCACTACCACCTGCTGCAGCCGATGTTTTCCAGCTCGCTGGCCCATGCCGTCCACGCCGACATCCAGGATGCGCGCTTTGGTGAAGCCAACAAGGAAATGCGACAAGCCAGACGCGACAACAAGCCGGCCGACGCCATTTACCGCGACTACCGCGATCTCGTCGCCCGCAAGCTGGGTGGCACCAAGCCGCAGAACATCTCGCAACTGAACACCGAGCGCGGCGGCGTGAACTACCTGCTGGCTTCGCTGCCACCACCGGCGTGGAAGCCAAGTGCTGCGATGAACCTGCTCAGGCTCGATTCGGTGTTCAACGAACGGCATGGCGAGCTGAACCGGTTCGGCGGGATGCGCGAGTTGCTGCACTCACTGACTGCCTTCCTCAAAGCCAATCCTGATCCGACCATGGAAACCCGCAAGCATCGCGAAACCATCGAACAAGCCATCGGTCAGGAGTTGGCCATGTTCGGCGTGGCAATTCGTGGAAGCTACCCAGCCGGCTGGACGCGGGATGAGGCCTGCCAGCTGCCGCTGTGCGAGCAGCTCTGGCTCGACCCCGACCGCTTCGAGCTGCCGGAACGCAACGATCCAGGGCATCCGCACTGGCAAGCGGACGATCTCGCCTTCAACCAGGCTTATGAGTATGGCAACTGGGCCGATGAGGTAGCGGGCCGCTTCGGCCTCTGGCTCAACGGTCAACTCCGCAAGCGTAGCGACAAACTGACCATGCTCGGCGAGGCGGAAATGCGTCACTTCGCCCGGCAGGCCATCCTCGACGTGGCCTGGCCCATCCCGTTGCAACCCCGCGCCAAGGCAGGTGCCGCATGAATACGCTTCCGCACTTCACCCATCTACTGGTGTTGCCGCATCTCAAGGTGCACAACGCCAACGCTGTCTCCAGCCCGTTGACTCACGGTTTCCCGTCCATCACTGCCTTTCTCGGGCTGATGTGGGCACTGGAACGCAAAACCCGCGCCGCCGGGCTGGATCTGGAGTTCGGTGCCGTGGGCGTGGTCTGCCACGACCGCCAGGAGCAGACCACCGAGGGTGGCTTCGTCAAAAGCTTCCGGCTCACCCGCAACCCGATTCAGCGTGATATCGAGCGGAAACTCATAGACAAGGATGGAAGAGCCGCTATGCCTGCCATCGTCGAGGAAGGTCGCATCCACCTGGACCTCAGTATGGTGCTGGCGGTGAACGCCGGGGCATGGGACAGGGACGCGCAGCAGCACGATCTGGAAACCATCCTCGACCTGTTGCAAGGCATGCGCATCGCCGGTGGCACGCTGTTGCCGGCTACGCAAGCGGCGGCTTCGCGTCATCGCCCATGGCTGGCCAACTTCACCGGCGACAGCGACGACCAAGCCAGGGAGTTCCGCAAGCTGCGCGCTCGCCTGTTGCCAGGCTCGGCATTGGTGGCCCGCGACGACCTGATCGACAGCCGGCTGGACGAGTTGCGCAAGCAGTCGCCACAAGCCACGCGTCTCGATGCGTGGCTATCGCTCTCGCGCATCAATTGGCATTACGACGCCAAGGCCAATGAAGGCAATGGTGGCTGGCAAAACGATCGCAAGAAAGGCTCGGGCTGGGTCGTGCCCATTCCCGTGGGCTACGGCGCTCTCGGAGAACTGCACGATGCGGGCACCGTGGCCCACGCGCGCGACGCCACCACGCCCTTCCGCTTCGTCGAAAGCCTGTATTCCATGGGCGAATGGATAGGCCCGCACCGCCTGCATGCACCGCAAGACCTGCTCTGGTACGCCGACAGCCGTCCCGACGAAGGACTGTACCGCTGCCGCAACAACTACCGCTCCGCCGACACCACTCTCTGACACGACAAGGAATTCCATCATGGCCAATGAACTCAAGACCGCTTCCGTCCTCGCCTTCGAGCGCAAACTCGACCCTTCCGATGCACTGATGTCCAGTGGCAACTGGAGCGCACGCACCGAGTCGCAAAACTGGACGCCCATCACGCTGCGCGCAAAATCCGTGCGCGGCACCATCTCCAACCGCCTGAAAGGTGGCGCAACAGACCCGGCCAAACTGGATGCAGCCATCCAGAACCCCAACCTGCAAACCGTAGACGTGGCCACCCTGCCCGCCGATGCCGACACGCTGAAGGTTCAGTTCACCCTGCGTGTGCTGGCCGGCACCGGGCAGCCCTCCGCCTGCAACGATGCCGCCTATCGGCAGAAACTGTTGGCCACCGTGGCGGGCTACGTCCAACAGAACGGTTTTGCCGAATTGGCCAACCGCTACGCCGCCAACCTCGCCAACGGCCGCTTCCTGTGGCGCAACCGCATCGGCGCGGAGCAGGTAGAAGTGACCGTGGCCCACATCGAGAACGGCCAGGCAAAAACCAGTTGGACCTTCGATGCACTGACCCATTCGTTGCTCGACCTCAAGGCGCCTTCCGCGGAAGCCAAGCCACTGTCCGAGCTGGCAGCACTCATCGCCAACGGCCTCGCCGGCAATAGCCATGTGCTGCTGCAGGTCACTGCCTTCGTGCGCATCGGCGCCGGGCAGGAGGTGTTCCCCTCGCAGGAGCTGATCCTGGACCGCGGCCGCGGCGACAAGAGCAAGACGCTGTACGATGTCGATGGCGTGGCCGCCATCCACTCGCAGAAGATCGGCAATGCGCTGCGCACCATCGACACCTGGTATCCCGAAGCGGCCGCGAACGGCCCCATTGCCATCGAGCCCTACGGCTCAGTCACTACCCAAGGCAAGGCATATCGCCAGCCCAAGGAAAAGACCGACTTCTACAACCTTCTCGACAACTGGATCATCAAGGACAAGGCGCCCGAACCCGACCAGCAGCATTTCGTGATCGCCACCCTGATCCGCGGCGGCGTGTTCGGCGAAGCGAACTGACGCCATGACCACGCACTACATCGACCTCAAGGTCGTTCCCGACCCTGAATCGGGACCGACACAACTCCTGGGCGCGCTCTACGACAACCTGCATCTTGCATTGGTGCAGCAGCGCCGGGACACCATCGGTATCAGCTTCCCCGACTACAGCTTGAGCCCGCGCACGCTGGGCACCACGCTTCGTCTTCATGGTAGTCAAGCCGATCTGCAACAACTGATGGCCACCGACTGGCTAAAAGGTATGCGCGATCACGTCCGCACAAAGGAGATCGCCGCTTCGCCCACCGACGCGCCGCATCGCACCGTGCAACGCAAGCAATTCAAGACCAATGCCGATCGGCTGCGACGACGGCGCATGCGCCGCAAGGACGAAACCATGGAACAGGCCAGGGATGCCATTCCCACCAGCGTGGAACGCCGCCCTGATCTGCCCTACATCCACCTACACAGCCGAAGTACCCGACAACCTTTCTGCCTGTTCATCGCGCTCGGCCCGCTCCAGCCCGAGGCCACCGCCGGTCCCTTCAACAGCCACGGACTTGGCGGCCCAGCCACCGTGCCCTGGTTCTGACCCATTTTTTTGAAACACGCAACAAGTCAGCACATTCAACCACTTGGAAGCCAGCTCTCATCAAAGGGAGCTGGCTTCCTTCTTTGCGCTTTGCCGTGGCGAGTCAGATACTTGGATGAGTTCCGCTCTAGTTCGCTGCCGCGCAGGCAGCTCAGAAAATGATCGCGGCACTGGTGGCCGGGCGATCCAGGTTCGCTGCCGCGCAGGCAGCTCAGAAAAGCCTGAAACCCCGATCCGCGAGAGGGCTTGGGTTCGCTGCCGCGCAGGCAGCTCAGAAAATCACGAACGTCCGAGTCAGCTCGAAGGCGTCGTTCGCTGCCGCGCAGGCAGCTCAGAAATACGCACGGCGCCGCTATCGCATTGAGCTGTTGTTCGCTGCCGCGCAGGCAGCTCAGAAAAAGTACCGCGGGCTCTATCGCGCGCAGATCAGGTTCGCTGCCGCGCAGGCAGCTCAGAAAAGGAACGGCAGGCGCCGGCAGATAGCGGTTTCGTTCGCTGCCGCGCAGGCAGCTCAGAAATGCGTGAGCATGTCCCAGCCGCTGGCGCCGTCGTTCGCTGCCGCGCAGGCAGCTCAGAAAAGTTCCCACTTGCGATGCGGCCGGAAGTCGCCGTTCGCTGCCGCGCAGGCAGCTCAGAAAACAGACGAGGACACCGAAATGCTGGACTACCAGTTCGCTGCCGCGCAGGCAGCTCAGAAAAGAGGACGGCAGCAACGGGGAGACGAAGTCCGGTTCGCTGCCGCGCAGGCAGCTCAGAAAGTGCTGGTATTCCTTGCCGTGGGTTTTCTTGCGTTCGCTGCCGCGCAGGCAGCTCAGAAAAGAAGCCATGCGCGGCGTCGTGTCGGCGGTTTGTTCGCTGCCGCGCAGGCAGCTCAGAAAATGACCGAGCACTACGTGCGCAATCGCCGCGGGTTCGCTGCCGCGCAGGCAGCTCAGAAACAGCGCAGCCACGCTGGTATTGGACATGTAGGGTTCGCTGCCGCGCAGGCAGCTCAGAAAATCACAAAAAAGGGCCAGCCACGCGCGAACGTGTTCGCTGCCGCGCAGGCAGCTCAGAAAAAACCGCAACAGCGGCGCGTCGATGGTATTGAGTTCGCTGCCGCGCAGGCAGCTCAGAAAATCATGAGCCGCCGGAAAAAGAGCAAGAAAGAGTTCGCTGCCGCGCAGGCAGCTCAGAAATGCAAAATAACACGCGTATTCAGACGACTGGCGTTCGCTGCCGCGCAGGCAGCTCAGAAAACTCCGCCCGCCGCGATACACTGAGCATAATTTGTTCGCTGCCGCGCAGGCAGCTCAGAAAAATAAAACAAAAGATAGATCCGTACACTAGAAGTTCGCTGCCGCGCAGGCAGCTCAGAAATAACGCGGCTGCGGCAAATTATGCTCAGTGTAGTTCGCTGCCGCGCAGGCAGCTCAGAAAAAGCGGGTTTTCTTTGCCCCAAGGAATCGCTGGTTCGCTGCCGCGCAGGCAGCTCAGAAAATATTTGAATGGGTCGGTTTCAATATCCATTGGTTCGCTGCCGCGCAGGCAGCTCAGAAATGCTGGGCACTTGCCGGACAGGGATCGCTTCCGTTCGCTGCCGCGCAGGCAGCTCAGAAAAGGAACGGCAAGCGCCGGCAGATAGCGGTTTCGTTCGCTGCCGCGCAGGCAGCTCAGAAACACGATTAGCGTCGCAATGCGCGATACAGTTAGTTCGCTGCCGCGCAGGCAGCTCAGAAATGGTCGTCGCGCAGGTACTTGTCGATCAGGTAGTTCGCTGCCGCGCAGGCAGCTCAGAAAGACGACGGACGACTTGGCGCCATCCGCCTGCGGTTCGCTGCCGCGCAGGCAGCTCAGAAAATGGGGCCGCCGCAGACGGCGCAGCGCAGGATGTTCGCTGCCGCGCAGGCAGCTCAGAAACGGTGACGAAAGCGCCGATTGAACTTGACGAAGTTCGCTGCCGCGCAGGCAGCTCAGAAAGCCCTGCTCGATGACGGCCGCGCCGAGCTGATGTTCGCTGCCGCGCAGGCAGCTCAGAAAAAGCCATCCGGCGACGCGGCCAGCCAGTCATAGTTCGCTGCCGCGCAGGCAGCTCAGAAACAGCGCGAGAACGGGCAACGCGGTCACGGTATGTTCGCTGCCGCGCAGGCAGCTCAGAAACGCAAGATCGCGGATCTGCTGATCGACCATGCGTTCGCTGCCGCGCAGGCAGCTCAGAAAATGAAGTACAAAATAAAACCGCATTACGGAACGTTCGCTGCCGCGCAGGCAGCTCAGAAAGGCCCCAGCTTCGTGAGGGTCGCGCCATTCGTGTTCGCTGCCGCGCAGGCAGCTCAGAAAAACATGGGCGAACCGGCTTCGCATTACGCGCCGTTCGCTGCCGCGCAGGCAGCTCAGAAAACCGGGAGCCACGCCATGATCGACGCCTTCGCGTTCGCTGCCGCGCAGGCAGCTCAGAAAATGTGCCCGGTCGGGTGTGCCGGGGCCAACGAGTTCGCTGCCGCGCAGGCAGCTCAGAAAAGGACACCGCGCAGCAGCAGATCCACGCCATCGTTCGCTGCCGCGCAGGCAGCTCAGAAATGCTCCATGCGCTCGGCATACGCGATGCGCGGGTTCGCTGCCGCGCAGGCAGCTCAGAAAAAATGGAAATTTCAATCCCTTATCGTTCAAGCGTTCGCTGCCGCGCAGGCAGCTCAGAAATGAGCTGGAACCCCGTGCAGGTAGCCAGCTACGTTCGCTGCCGCGCAGGCAGCTCAGAAATTGCCTTGCGAACAACCACTGCCGCCTAACACGTTCGCTGCCGCGCAGGCAGCTCAGAAACGGACACGGCCGGGAGCTTGTCGAAGCTCATGGTTCGCTGCCGCGCAGGCAGCTCAGAAAAGGTCGCGGCGATCCTCGAAGAACTCCGCCTTGTTCGCTGCCGCGCAGGCAGCTCAGAAAGCCACAGGGGGCGACAACGGATGGACGAGACGGTTCGCTGCCGCGCAGGCAGCTCAGAAACAAGGATGAAAAGGGCAAGGGCAAAAAGTAACGTTCGCTGCCGCGCAGGCAGCTCAGAAAAGTAGATGATAGATTGCGGCGTATTATTCGCAGTTCGCTGCCGCGCAGGCAGCTCAGAAATATAGCGAACGGAAGCGGAGTATGACCGTATTGTTCGCTGCCGCGCAGGCAGCTCAGAAAAGAGAAAATCCGGTGACGGCATCGCCGTTGCCGTTCGCTGCCGCGCAGGCAGCTCAGAAATTCGGGACGGGATCGGACTCCGTACCGTTTGGGTTCGCTGCCGCGCAGGCAGCTCAGAAAGGATACGAATACTTGCGTGCCCTTGAGAAGGTGTTCGCTGCCGCGCAGGCAGCTCAGAAACAAGCCCAGCTCCGATTCGATGCGCGCCGATCGTTCGCTGCCGCGCAGGCAGCTCAGAAAAGCACAGGTAGAGCCAACGGAAGCAGTGATAAGTTCGCTGCCGCGCAGGCAGCTCAGAAATGGTCGCCATGAATGGTTCGCCATTCCGGCCAGTTCGCTGCCGCGCAGGCAGCTCAGAAAAGCGCGCGAACTTCTGGTACACGATTGCCAAGGTTCGCTGCCGCGCAGGCAGCTCAGAAATGTGTGTGAGTAGCTTCCCTTTGCCTCGCGTTGTTCGCTGCCGCGCAGGCAGCTCAGAAATTTGCCTCATTGGCGCGAATGGTCTTGATAAGGTTCGCTGCCGCGCAGGCAGCTCAGAAAATGTTCCTGAGCCAGAGCAACAAGGGCTCGAGGTTCGCTGCCGCGCAGGCAGCTCAGAAATTCGGATATTCCGACTCGACATGCTCACGGATGTTCGGTGCCGCGCAGGCAGCTCAGAAAATCACGGTCACGACAAACTTTTCAGAAGTACCGTTCGCTGCCGCGCAGGCAGCTCAGAAATGACCGCGCAAGAGCGCGAAGCCGCTGCGTTCGTTCGCTGCCGCGCAGGCAGCTCAGAAATCGCGGCCTTGCGACTGGCACCGATGACGATCGTTCGCTGCCGCGCAGGCAGCTCAGAAATTCAATAACGCCGGGATTCCGGCAAGGGATTCGTTCGCTGCCGCGCAGGCAGCTCAGAAAAGCTGACGGCGCAGGCTGGCGGCTTCGGATTCGTTCGCTGCCGCGCAGGCAGCTCAGAAATTGCGCTGCCGCCGGACTGGCTGCCGTACATTGTTCGCTGCCGCGCAGGCAGCTCAGAAATTCGTCACGTTCGACTCAAGACTGGTCGGCTCGTTCGCTGCCGCGCAGGCAGCTCAGAAACAGCCAATACGGCAGACACGTCAGCGATCGTAGTTCGCTGCCGCGCAGGCAGCTCAGAAATGGTCCTCGTGGTGCATGACGAAATCCTTGGTGTTCGCTGCCGCGCAGGCAGCTCAGAAACCGGCGATCAACTGCTCCAGCGAGAGCTTGCCGTTCGCTGCCGCGCAGGCAGCTCAGAAAAAGCAAGTCGACAGTGAGCGTGGTGTGGGTTTGTTCGCTGCCGCGCAGGCAGCTCAGAAACTGAATCGTGGAGCTACCGATGACCACCTGGTGTTCGCTGCCGCGCAGGCAGCTCAGAAATCAATGCGTCGGTGGATTCGTGGGCGTGGACGGTTCGCTGCCGCGCAGGCAGCTCAGAAAATGTCAGCGCGATGGCGGCGTAGTTGCGCACCGTTCGCTGCCGCGCAGGCAGCTCAGAAATCCCGAGCGCGTCCCGGCCGACGTCGATCCCCGTTCGCTGCCGCGCAGGCAGCTCAGAAAGCGAAGTAGTCGCGCAGGGTCGCGCCGGACTCGTTCGCTGCCGCGCAGGCAGCTCAGAAAAGCCCGCGGTTCCGCAACTCGTTCAAGCAGCCGTTCGCTGCCGCGCAGGCAGCTCAGAAAACGCGCATCACGGCGCGCGCGTCGGTCAGGTCGTTCGCTGCCGCGCAGGCAGCTCAGAAAAGGATGGGGTCGGCCTGGCCGTACAAGCCGAAGTTCGCTGCCGCGCAGGCAGCTCAGAAAATCACGAACGTCCGAGTCAGCTCGAAGGCGTCGTTCGCTGCCGCGCAGGCAGCTCAGAAATGGTCGGCCGGCCCGTTGAGCTCCACGCCACGGTTCGCTGCCGCGCAGGCAGCTCAGAAATGGCGCTGGTCAACATCGGCGCGGGCTGGCTGGTTCGCTGCCGCGCAGGCAGCTCAGAAAACGCAGGCGCTTGCGCTGCAGGTAGTGCTCGAGTTCGCTGCCGCGCAGGCAGCTCAGAAAAAGCTCCAGGCTGTTGCGATCGAGCAGCGCCTGTTCGCTGCCGCGCAGGCAGCTCAGAAAATGTACCGCACTGTACGAACGGACGTCGAGCGGTTCGCTGCCGCGCAGGCAGCTCAGAAAACCCGCCAGCACAGGCGGCGCAGGTCGATCCAGTTCGCTGCCGCGCAGGCAGCTCAGAAACGAACTCAACCGCGATGCGGCGCGCCTCGCTGCGTTCGCTGCCGCGCAGGCAGCTCAGAAATTACAAACTCCGAAGCCGCAGCAGCTTGAACAGTTCGCTGCCGCGCAGGCAGCTCAGAAACGATAAATCGGCTGGGGTCTTTGCGTTCAATTGTTCGCTGCCGCGCAGGCAGCTCAGAAAATACGCGAGAAAGGTGGCTAGATGAATTACACGTTCGCTGCCGCGCAGGCAGCTCAGAAAATCATGTCGCAGGCATTCGACGGGCTCTCGTCGTTCGCTGCCGCGCAGGCAGCTCAGAAAGTGTCTGCCCGGGACGTGGGCGAAGTGGTCGCGTTCGCTGCCGCGCAGGCAGCTCAGAAAACGGGGATTCAGGCCCTGCGGCGCGCGGCCGTGTTCGCTGCCGCGCAGGCAGCTCAGAAAAGGTCGAGCTTGCCGTGCGCGCACTGGAGGCGGTTCGCTGCCGCGCAGGCAGCTCAGAAAAGGATCGCATCTCCGTTCTTGATCGTGGGCCAGTTCGCTGCCGCGCAGGCAGCTCAGAAAATCATCGACCTCCGCATGCGGCTTGACCGGATGTTCGCTGCCGCGCAGGCAGCTCAGAAAGCGAAAGACCCGGACGGCTGGGACGACACCGTGTTCGCTGCCGCGCAGGCAGCTCAGAAAAAAGCAGTACACGCTGCTGCTGTTGCACAAATGTTCGCTGCCGCGCAGGCAGCTCAGAAAAAGACCACGTCGGCGCTGGAACTGAGCTACAAGTTCGCTGCCGCGCAGGCAGCTCAGAAAAGAGCAGGAGAGGAAGTCATGACCATCCCCATGTTCGCTGCCGCGCAGGCAGCTCAGAAAAGAACGCGCGCCGGTACATCGCCATAATCACCGTTCGCTGCCGCGCAGGCAGCTCAGAAAGCGGTCGAGGCCGAAGCGCGGGGAGCGGCGGCGTTCGCTGCCGCGCAGGCAGCTCAGAAACACGAGTCATCTTCGAACGCCACGTTTTTCAGGTTCGCTGCCGCGCAGGCAGCTCAGAAAAAGCACCTCGTGGACGTGTTCGATGAAATCCAGTTCGCTGCCGCGCAGGCAGCTCAGAAACGTTCGCGCCCAGCTTCGCGGCTTCCTTGCGTGTTCGCTGCCGCGCAGGCAGCTCAGAAATGCAGGCTGGCGTAGTCGGCGATCATACGCGGGTTCGCTGCCGCGCAGGCAGCTCAGAAAAGCTCGCGGAGGTATTCCGGACGCGGGTCGTGGTTCGCTGCCGCGCAGGCAGCTCAGAAACAGGCGCTCCATCAGCATCGGCCGGTCTTTGCCGTTCGCTGCCGCGCAGGCAGCTCAGAAATCGACCTGCTTCCGCCATTCCTCCTTGGTCTTGTTCGCTGCCGCGCAGGCAGCTCAGAAATCGACCCGCGCGTCGGCGGCATCGCGCGAGGCGTTCGCTGCCGCGCAGGCAGCTCAGAAAAGTTCGATCGCGAGCCCGGCTCGACCATCGACGTTCGCTGCCGCGCAGGCAGCTCAGAAATATGCGCTGACCCGAACCGGCCCTGACAGTTTGTTCGCTGCCGCGCAGGCAGCTCAGAAATTTTCGGCCTGAATTTGAATCGTCCGAACAAGGTTCGCTGCCGCGCAGGCAGCTCAGAAAAGCAGGCGCACAACCGCATCAAGCACTGGGGCGTTCGCTGCCGCGCAGGCAGCTCAGAAATATGTCCTGGCCACCAACATCCGGCAGATATGGTTCGCTGCCGCGCAGGCAGCTCAGAAAGGCCGCTGTGAGCGCGACCCGACCGCCGACCTGTTCGCTGCCGCGCAGGCAGCTCAGAAAGAGCCGGACCAGTCGAAGCGCACGCGGTGCCAGTTCGCTGCCGCGCAGGCAGCTCAGAAAACCCCGATCCGGAGGGCCTGACCCATGGGTTTGTTCGCTGCCGCGCAGGCAGCTCAGAAAACACCCAGCTCCGAGGGCCTACGGCGATATCCGTTCGCTGCCGCGCAGGCAGCTCAGAAAGCCTTCGGGACGAAAAAAAGGATCACCTCCGCGTTCGCTGCCGCGCAGGCAGCTCAGAAATGTTCGGGCAGTACAACGCGCAGCGCAATCGCGTTCGCTGCCGCGCAGGCAGCTCAGAAAAGCCTCGGCGATCTGCTCTGGCGTGAGCTGGAGTTCGCTGCCGCGCAGGCAGCTCAGAAATTGATCGCCGTGTTGATGTCCTCCCATAGCGCGTTCGCTGCCGCGCAGGCAGCTCAGAAAACCGTGCCGCCGCCGGCGGCCAGGGAATCACCGTTCGCTGCCGCGCAGGCAGCTCAGAAAATGTCCAACCCGAACGGCGCGGCCGCGCCGTCGTTCGCTGCCGCGCAGGCAGCTCAGAAATATCCCCATCGCCCGAAGGGTCTACATCGTCAGTTCGCTGCCGCGCAGGCAGCTCAGAAATGATCGGCGAGGAGGAAGTGATCATCCTGCGCGTTCGCTGCCGCGCAGGCAGCTCAGAAAACGTCGGGGTCGGTTTTCAGGCTGGCCAGGTAGTTCGCTGCCGCGCAGGCAGCTCAGAAACTGAAGAAGCTGGCGGAGTACGGGCTTTACATCGTTCGCTGCCGCGCAGGCAGCTCAGAAAAGACGGTGCTGCCGACGACGTTGTTGGCGCTGGTTCGCTGCCGCGCAGGCAGCTCAGAAAAGCGCGCCGTCTATAGTAGCCGCTGAATAATAGTTCGCTGCCGCGCAGGCAGCTCAGAAATACCTGAGCGGTGCCGACCTGCGCGATGCCGAGTTCGCTGCCGCGCAGGCAGCTCAGAAAGATCAATTCTGACGGTTTCGCCATGCCTTCATGTTCGCTGCCGCGCAGGCAGCTCAGAAATCGATGCGCTTGGCGTAGGCGGTGAGCATCGAGTTCGCTGCCGCGCAGGCAGCTCAGAAAAGTTGCGATTGGCGGCCCGCGTCCGCACGGATGTTCGCTGCCGCGCAGGCAGCTCAGAAATTTGCCCGGATCACAGGGATAAGCAGGTTGGAGTTCGCTGCCGCGCAGGCAGCTCAGAAAAGCGATGCGACGATGGATTGCAATGCTTCCAAGTTCGCTGCCGCGCAGGCAGCTCAGAAATGCTGTTCGGCCGCGCCCTGCATACCCTGGTGGTTCGCTGCCGCGCAGGCAGCTCAGAAAAGTCGGGCTTGCGATCGTTGTGCAGGTCGATGGTTCGCTGCCGCGCAGGCAGCTCAGAAATGCTCGGCATCGACCCGGTGCGCCTCCCGCTCGTTCGCTGCCGCGCAGGCAGCTCAGAAATTCAGGTCAATCATGGTCATCTCCTTCATGGTGTTCGCTGCCGCGCAGGCAGCTCAGAAAACGACCCGAACACCGAGACCGACACGCCGAACGTTCACTGCCGCGCAGGCAGCTCAGAAAACCAAGGCCGCGCTGCGCATCGCCATCAGCGGGTTCGCTGCCGCGCAGGCAGCTCAGAAATTGTAGCCGTTGGGGGCCACGGCATACCACTTGTTCGCTGCCGCGCAGGCAGCTCAGAAAGCGTCGTTCTACGTGCAGGCCATCCGCACGGAGTTCGCTGCCGCGCAGGCAGCTCAGAAAGCATAGGTGACGCGGTTGCGCACGCGCGAGACGTTCGCTGCCGCGCAGGCAGCTCAGAAAACCACGGGCGGCATGGGCGTGCCAAGCCGGGAGTTCGCTGCCGCGCAGGCAACTCAGAAACAGTGTGAGCGAGTGGCGCCGCAACGGTATTCCGTTCGCTGCCGCGCAGGCAGCTCAGAAAACTAATCATCTTGGTCGGCTTGCCTTTGCCGAGTTCGCTGCCGCGCAGGCAGCTCAGAAAAGGCGCTGATGCTGCTGTGGTGGGTGACCAACGTTCGCTGCCGCGCAGGCAGCTCAGAAACGATCGGGTAGTTGCGGAAGGCATCGCGCGACGTTCGCTGCCGCGCAGGCAGCTCAGAAAAAGACGCGCATTGAGACCGGGCTCAGCAACGAGTTCGCTGCCGCGCAGGCAGCTCAGAAAAGGATGGCTGGCCCATGCGCTGTGGCCATCGTTCGCTGCCGCGCAGGCAGCTCAGAAATGCAGCGTAAGGGCGCCGCCGCGGCCCGCCTTGTTCGCTGCCGCGCAGGCAGCTCAGAAAAACGCGAAGCCATGCAGCGCCGCATCCGGGGCGTTCGCTGCCGCGCAGGCAGCTCAGAAAGAAATGGGCGGACAGCCGCGCGTGGAAGACGTGTTCGCTGCCGCGCAGGCAGCTCAGAAAAGATCGTGGATCTTGGCCGCCCGGACCTGGTTGTTCGCTGCCGCGCAGGCAGCTCAGAAAAGAGATGCCGCTGATCTGCAAACCCATTTCCCGTTCGCTGCCGCGCAGGCAGCTCAGAAATGCAGGCCGTTGACGGCCGTGAGCGTGGTTTCGTTCGCTGCCGCGCAGGCAGCTCAGAAAGCCAAGCCCGCCGCCACGCCGCTCGACATGGCGTTCGCTGCCGCGCAGGCAGCTCAGAAATTCGGCAATCCGTGTCAATAGGTCGCGCTGATGTTCGCTGCCGCGCAGGCGGCTCAGAAATGGACGCCGACGTGGCCGCGCGCAGCATCCGCGTTCGCTGCCGCGCAGGCAGCTCAGAAAACCGTATGGCGTCGCGGGCGATACCATCGTGCGTTCGCTGCCGCGCAGGCAGCTCAGAAAATTGAGAACACCGGCGCGGTGGTGCGCGTTTCTGTTCGCTGCCGCGCAGGCAGCTCAGAAATCGAAGGCCACCTGATGCGGCGACGGGATGGCGTTCGCTGCCGCGCAGGCAGCTCAGAAATGGGCAAGGTCGTCGCCGGGAAGTTCACCGAGGTTCGCTGCCGCGCAGGCAGCTCAGAAAGCGCGCAGATCTGACGCTTCGCACCATCCATGGTTCGCTGCCGCGCAGGCAGCTCAGAAAAGCACCGGCGTCGATCCGCAGCAGGCCGCGTTGTTCGCTGCCGCGCAGGCAGCTCAGAAAGAAACCCGCCGCGCCCCCGACCTTCGTGCCCAGTTCGTGGCGCGCAGGCAGCCCACCGTCCGCATTGCACAATGCAGGGGCGAAACCATCAGGTCCCGGCAACAACCTGACGACGCCGCGCCAGCTTGAGTTCGCGCCGGCGCGCGCTCCACGCCTTGCGCCGTTCGGCCAGGCAGGAGAACACCACGTACAGCGCTGGGGTGCTGAGCAGGGTGAGGCTTTGCGAGATCAGCAGGCCGCCGATCAGGGCGATGCCGAGCGGGCGGCGCAGTTCGCTGCCTTCGCCCAGGCCGATGGCGATGGGCAGGGCGGCGAGGATGGCGACCATGGTGGTCATCATGATCGGGCGGAAGCGCACCAGGCAGGCTTCGCGCACGGCCTCCAGCGGCGGCTTGTGGTGTTCGCGCTGGGCGACCAGGGCGAAGTCGATCATCATGATCGCGTTCTTCTTGACGATGCCGATCAAAAGCACCAGCGCGATCTGCGCCACCACCGACAACTCGGTGTCGGTCAGCCACAGTGCCAGCAACGCGCCGACACCTGCCGCCGGCAGCGTGGAAAGGATGGTGACGGGGTGGATCAGGCTCTCGTACAGCATGCCAAGCACGATGTAGACGGTGACGATCGCGGCCAGCACCAGCCACAGCATGCCACTCTGCGATTCCTGGAAGCGGCGGAAATCCCCGCCCATGTTGAGCTTGATGTCGCCGGGCATGCGCATGTTGCCCACGGTGGCCTGGATCACCTGCATCGCCTGGCCCATGCTCACCCCGGGCGCGAGGTTGAAGCTCAGGTCCATCGTGGTGAACTGGTTCTGGTGGGTGATCTGCGACGGCGCCAGGCCGGATTCCTGGCGGGCGAACGCGGTGATCGGCACCATCTGGCCCTGGTTCGATTTCACGTATACGCGATTGAGCGCGTCCGGCGTGGCGGTCTGCGCGGGCAGCGCGTTGACCACCACGCTGTACTGGTTGATGTCCGAGTAGATGGTCGACACCTGGCGCTGGCCGAAGGCGTCGTAAAGCGCGCCGTCGATGGCGCCGATGGACACCCCGAGCCGCGCCGCGGTGTCGCGATCGATCACGATGTTCTGGCGCAGGCCGCCCTCCTCCACGTCGCTGCCGACGTCGCGCAGCAGCGGGTTCTTCTTCAGCTCGGCCACCAATCGCGGCAGCCACAGTTGCAGCGTGGCGAGGTCGTTGCCCTGCAGCGAGACCTGGTATTGCGCGCCCTGGCTGGTGCCGCCGCCACCGCCGCTGGGCAGGTCCTGCACGGCGCGCAGGCGCAGGTGCAGGTCGGGATACTTCGCGGCCTTGGCGCTCAACCGGGCCAGCACGGTGAAGGTGTCGTCGGTGCGCCCTTCGCTGCGCGTCTTGAGGTCGATGTTGAACGAGCCGCTGGCACCCTGGCGGCTGCTGCCCAGGCGCGTGCCCACCGTGGCCACGTCCGGGTCGGCCAGCAGCATCGCGGTGAGCCGCTCCAGCCGCTGCCGGCTCTCGTCGAACGATACCGTGGCGCTGGAGGTGGCGCGGCCCCAGATCAGGCCGGTGTCCTGCTGCGGGAACAGACCGGTCTTGACCACGGTGAACAGGTAGAACGTGGCGACGATCAGCACCAGGGGCGTCAGCGAGAAGGCCAGCACGTGGCGCAGCGAGAAATCCAGCGCCCGCCGGTACACGCCGAGCATGCGGGCGTGGAAGCGGTCCAGCACGTGGCTGCGCGCGGGCCCGGCGCTGGCCTCGCGTGCGCGATGGCCGCCGAGGAAACGCCCGCACAGCGCCGGCGTGAGCGTCAGCGACACCGCGGCCGACACCACGATCGCCGCCACCAGGGTCACCGCGAACTCGTGCATGAACATGCCGGTGATGCCGCCGGCGAACAGCAGCGGGATGAACACCGCCACCAGCGAGGCGGTGATCGAGACGATGGTGAAGCCGATCTCGCGCGCGCCGGCCAGGGTGGCCTGCATGCGCGTCATGCCGTCGTCGATGTGGCGAATGATGTTCTCGATCACCACGATCGCGTCGTCCACCACGAACCCGATCGCGATCACCAGCGCCAGCAGGGTGAGGTTGTTGAGCGTGTAGTCGAGGATGTACATCGCCACGAACGCACCGGCCAGCGACAGCGGCACCGCCACCGCGGCGATCAGCGTGGGTGCGAGACGACGCAGGAACAGCGCCATGGTCAGCACCACCATCGCCAGCGAGATCAGCAAGGTCGCCTGCACCTCGTGCAGCGAGGCGCGGATGGTCGGCGTGCCGTCGAAGAACGGGGTGAGCCGGGTGCCTGGCTGCAGGAACGTGCGCAGCGCCGGCAGTTGCGCCTTGACCAGGTCCACGGTGGAGATGACGTTGGCGTCGGCCTTCTTGTACACGTACATCAGCACCGCCGGCTGGCCGCCGAACCACGCCGCCTGGTAGGCGTCCTCGGTACCGGCGTAGACGTTCGCCACGTCGGCGAGGCGCACCGGCGTGCCATCGTGGCTGGCCACCACCAGTTTCGCGAAGTCCGCGGCGCTGTGCAGCGAGGTGGTGGCGGCCACCGCCATGCGCGTCTTGCCGTCGCTGAGGAAGCCTTCCGGCGAGGTCACGTTGGCCGCGCGCAAGGCGTTGCGCAGCTGGTCCGGCGACAGGCCCATCGCGTTGAGCGCGCGCAGGTTCACGTCGACGCGGATCGCCGGGGTCGAAGCGCCGGCGATCTCCACCGACGAGACACCCGGCAACTGGCGCAGGCGCTGCGCCAGCAAGGTGTCGGCGACGTTGTAGAGATCGCCCGCGGCCTGCGTGTCGGAGGTCAGCGCGAAGGCGATCACCGGGTCGTCGTTGGGATTGGCCTTCTGGTAGCTGGGCGCGCCGTTGAGGCCGCTGGGCAGGTCCGGCGCGGCCGCGTTGATCGCCGCCTGCACGTCGCGCGCGGCCGAACCCAGGTCGGTGCCGTTGCGGAACATCATGAAGACGAAGGTGCGCCCTTCCGAACTGGACGAGCGCATCGTCTCGATGCCGGGCACCTGGCCCAGGTGCCGTTCCAGCGGCGCGGCCACGGTGGAGGCCATGGTGCTGGCGTCGGCGCCGGCCTGGCTGGCCTGCACGAAGATCGCCGGGAACTGCATGTTCGGCAGCGCCGACACGCCGAGCAGGAAGTAGCAGATCATGCCGCCGACGAACAGGCCGATCGCGAGCAAGCTGGTGCCGATCGGACGGCGGATGAAGGAGCCGGAGACATTCATGCGGGAAACACGACCGTGGTGCAGGCGGCACGATGCCGGGCGGGATCCAGGCGGATCATCCCACCCTCAACGCACCAGCGGCAAAACGGTTGATCGGGACGCGAAAAGGAAAAACCCCTGCCGGCGTCGCGCGGGCAGGGGCAGGCGGCAAGCGATCGGATCACGTCGTGCGATCGGCCCGCGCGTGTTCCAGCGCACGCCGTTCCCGGCGTGCGGCGAGCCAGTCGGAGAAACGCTCCATGTACAGGTAGATCACCGGCGTGGTGTACAGCGTCACCAGCTGCGACAGCAGCAGGCCGCCGACGATCGACACGCCCAGCGGCCGGCGCAGCTCCGAGCCGATGCCGGTGCCCAGCGCCAGCGGCAAGGCGCCGAGCATCGCCGCCGCGGTGGTCATCATGATCGGGCGGAAGCGCAGCAGGCAGGCGCGGCGGATCGCGTCATGCGCGTTGAGGCCGGTGCGGCGCGCCTCGATCGCGAAGTCGATCATCATGATCGCGTTCTTCTTGACGATGCCGATCAAGAGCACGATGCCCACGATGCCGTCCACCGACAGGCTCATGCCGAACATCATCAGTGCCAGCAGCGCGCCCACGCCAGCCGGCGGCAGGGTGGAGATGATCGTCAGCGGGTGGATGTAGCTCTCGTACAGCACGCCCAGCACGATGTAGATCACCACGATCGCGGCGAGCAGCAGCAGCACCTCGTCGCCGAGGCTGTTGGAGAACTCCGCCGCCTTGCCGATGAACTCGCCGCGCACCTGCGGCGGGAACTTCAGCTGCGCCTCGACCTCGTGGATCGCGGTCACCGCGTCGGACAGCGAATAGCCCGGCGCCACGTTGAACGACAGCGTCACCGCCGGCAGCTGCTGCTGGTGGCTGATCACCAGCGGCGCGCTGGCGACCTTGGCGCTGACCAGCGAGGACAGCGGGATGGTGCCGCCGCCGCCGATCTGGAAGCCCACGTTGCCGGTGTTGCCGATGCCGGACGGCGTGGCCGAGTTGCTGGAGGTGAGCTGGCCGAAGCTGGTGGCGTTGGAACCGGTGAGCGCGCCGCTGCCGTTGCCGCGCACGGTGATCTGGTCCAGCAGCGCGGTGGTGGTGCGGAACTGCGGCGCCACTTCCATCACCACGCGGTACTGGTTGAGCTGGGTGAAGATGGTGGAGATCTGGCGCTGGCCGAACGCGTCGTACAGCGTGTCGTCGATGGTCTGCACCGGCACGCCGAGGCGGCTGGCCTTCTCGCGGTCGATGGTGAGCTTGAGCGAGTTGCCCTGGTCGGCGAGGTTGTTGTCCACGTCCGCCAGCTCGGGCCGCTGGCGCAGCGCCTGGGTCATCTGGCCGGCATAGGTGCCCAGCTCGGCGGTGTTGGTGTCGGACAGGGCGTACTGGTATTCGGTGGCCGACACCGTGCTGTCCAGCGTCACGTCCTGCACCGGCTTGAGGTACAGCGCCACGCCGGGGATGCCGGCCGCCGCCTGCTGCAGGCGCAGCAGGATCTTGTCCAGGCCGTCGCGCTTGCCGCGGTCCTTCAGCACGATGGAAAGCTGGCCCTGGTTCAGCGTGGGATTGATCGTGCCCGCGCCGATGAACGCGGCCACGCCGGCCACGGCCGGATCCTTGCGCAGCGCCTCGGCGACCGCGCTGGTGCGCTGCTCCATCGCCGGGAACGCCACGTTCTGGTCGGCCTGCACCACGCCGGTGATCATGCCGGTGTCCTGCTCGGGCAGCAGGCCCTTGGGGATCGCGATGTACAGGAACACGGTCAGCACCACCGCGGCGCCGGCCACCAGCATGGTCAGGCGCTGGTGGTCGAGCACCCAGTCCAGCGAATTCTCGTACACGTGCACGGTGCGCGCCCACACGGTGCGCCTGCCGGCGGCGGCGTGGCGCTCGTGCGCGTCGTCGCCTTCCGGCAGCTGGTCGGGCTTGAGCAGGTAGGCGCACATCATCGGCGTCAGCGTCAGCGAGACCAGCATCGAGATGCTCACCGCGATGGTCAGCACCCAGGCGAACTCGTGGAACAACCGGCCGGTGACACCGGGCATCAGCAGCAGCGGCAGGAACACCGCCACCAGCGACACGGTCAGCGACAGCACGGTGAAGCCGATCTCCTTCGCGCCGATCTCGGCCGCCTCCTTGCCGCTCTTGCCCTGTTCGATGTAGCGCACGATGTTTTCGATCATCACGATCGCATCGTCGACCACGAAGCCGGTGGCCACCGTCAGCGCCATCAGCGAGAGATTGTCCAGCGACATGCCGGTGAAACTCATCACGCCGAACGTGCCCAGCAGCGACAGCGGCACCGCGGTGGCCGGAATGATGGTGGCCCACAGCCGGCGCAGGAACACGAAGATCACGCCCACCACCAGGAACACGGTGAGGATCAGGGTGAACTCCACGTCGTGCACCGAGGCGCGGATGGTCACCGTGCGGTCGGCGAACACGTCCAGGTGCACGTCGGCCGGCAGCGCGTTGCGCAGCTCGGGCAGGATGCGGCGGATCTGCTCCACCGTCTGCACGATGTTGGCGCCGGGCTGGCGGCGCACGTCCAGCAGTACCGCCGGCTTGCCGTTGGCCCACGCGGCGAGCTGGTCGTTCTCCACGCCGTCGACCACCCTGGCCACGTCGGACAGCCGCACCGGCGCGTTGCCGCGGTAGCTGATGATGGTGCTCTTGTACTGCTCGGCATCGGCCAACTGGTCGTTGGTGCCGATCGAGTAGCTCTGCGTCTTGCCGTTCAGCGTGCCCTTGGGCGCGTTGACGTTGGCCTGGGTCAGTGCGCTGCGCACGTCCTCCATGGTCAGGCCGAGATTGGCCAGTTGCGCCGGGTTGACCTGGATGCGCACGGCCGGGCGCACGTTGCCGGCGATCGAGACCAGGCCCACGCCCTGCACCTGCGACAGCTTCTGCGCCAGGATCGAGTCGGCCAGGTCGTTGACGTCGCGCAGCGGGCGGCTGTCCGACTGCAGCGCCAGGGTGAGGATCGGCGCATCGGCCGGATTGACCCGGTTGTACACCGGCGGATACGGCAGGTTGCCCGGCAGCGTGCCCTTGGCCTGGTTGATCGCCGCCTGCACGTCCTGCGCGGCGATGTCGATGTCGCGGCCCATGTTGAACTGCAGCACGATCGTCGACAGGCCGGCGGAGGAGTCCGAACTCATCATGCTGAGCCCGGAGATCTGCCCCAGGTTGCGCTCCAGCGGCGTGGTGATCAGCGTCGCCATGGTGGTGGCGCTGGCACCCGGATACTGCGTGGTCACCACCAGGCTGGGCGCCTCGATCTCCGGCAGCGCCGACACCGGCAACTGGCGGAAGCCCAGGATACCGAGCAGCAGCACCGCCACCATCAGCAGCGAAGTGGCGATCGGGCGGCGAATGAAGAGGGTGGAGAAGCCCATGACTATCCGTGACGAAGTGGGGCGGCAGTTGCCGCGTTCGAGACGCGCGCCAGCCCGCGGCAACGCCGCGGGCTCACGCGGACATCAGTGACGACCGCGGCCACCCTTGTTGTCCTGCCTGGACTTCTGCAATTCCGCCGCGGTGGGCGCGGCCGGCACTTCGCCCGGCTTGAGCGGGTTGACCTTGCTGCCGGGCTTGAGCCGGAACTGGCCTTCGGTCACCACCTTGTCGCCGACCTTGAGCCCGCTGCCGACCATCACGTGGCTGTCGCCGACTTCGCCGGCCACCACGATCGACTGCATCTTGACCGTGTTGTCGCCCTGCACGAGGTAGACATAATCACCGTCCGGCCCGCGCTGCACGCCCTGCGAGGGGATCACCAGGCCGCCGTCGACGGTGTTCACCAGCAGCCGCACGTTGACGAACTGGCCCGGCCACAACTCGTCGTGCTCGTTGGAAAACTCCGACTTCAGGCGGAACGTGCCGGTGCTGGTGTCGATCTGGTTGTCGATCACCTTGAGCACGCCGCCGCTGGCGATCGGATGGGCGTCGACGCGATCGAGCGCGGTGACCTCCAGTGGCTTGCCGCCCTGCGCCGCGCTGCGCACCATGTCCAGGTTCTGCTCCGGCAAGGTAAACATCACGTTGATCGGGTGCAGCTGGGTCAGCGTGACGATCGCACTGGAGGTGGTCACCACGTTGCCCGGGTCCACCGCGCGGATACCGGCCAGGCCGTCGATCGGCGAGCGGATCTCGGTGTAGTCGAGCTGCACCTTGGCGTCGCGGATCGCGGCCTCGTCGGCCGCCACGGCCGCCTCGTACTGGGCCACGGTGTTCTTCTGGGTGACCTGGTCGATCTTGGCCACGTACTGGCTGTACTTGGGGTCCTGCGAGCGCTGGTAGTTGCTGCGCGCCGTGGCCAGCAGGGATTGATCCTGCTTGCGCCGGCTGACCGCCTGGTCATAGTTGGCCTGGAAGGTGCGCGGGTCGATGCGCGCCAGCACCTGGCCCTGCTTCACCGGCTGTCCTTCGGTGAACTCGATGCTGAGCAGCCGCCCGGACACCTGCGGGATCACCGTCACCGTGTTGAGCGCCTGCACCGTGCCCAGCGCCGTCAGGTACACCGGCACGTTCTGCTTGACCACCGGCACCACGGTCACCGGCACCGGCGGCGCGTCGCCGCCCTTGCCGTTGGCGCCCTTCGCCGCGCCATCGCCCGGCTTGTGCAACATGCGGATGCCGACCACGGCGATCACGACCACCGCCAGCACGATCAACGCGATCTTCCAAAAACGCGACATGTGGAACTCCTGGATTGAACCGGGGCGAGCAACCGGGGAAGGCCGCTGCCGCAGGCACCACGTGGGCAGACGCGCCCCCATGGACAAAGCATAGGTGGACGGCAACCGCTTTGAACAATGCCGGTCGACAGGGGTGGGGCATGACCGATGGCAGGGTTTTGCGCCCCGCCGCACATGGGACCGGGCCGTGTGCACAACGTTCCGGGCACCGCATCGGCATACACCCGATCGGTCACCCTGAAACTTGTCGGGCGCTTCGTTTATAATACCGGACTGGTCGCCAGCGCGCCCCCGAGGGCGCGATCCGGACACCGGCAGCAGGGGTTGGGGTGCATCGAGGTTTTCGACCCTGGCGGCTGCGGCGGTTTCGCGATTCCGGCGTGACGGTAAGGCAACAAGGCGGTCCAAGCCCGCCCACTGACAGGAGTACGTGCGTGAGCGGTCCCCTTAGCAAATCCGACCAGGGCTTCCTGCGTCAGTTCTCGCTGACCATCGGCGCGCTGATGGTTCTTACCGTGATCCTTGTGTTGTCCGCGCTGGCGATCAACAACAGCGAGCCCAAGGAAACCAATCCGAACCACCCGGCCACGGTCGCCGCACGGCTCGCCCCCGCCGGCGCCGTCTATGCCGGCGACACCGGCCGTGCCGCCATGCAGGCCGCCGCCGACCAGGCCGCCAAGGCCGCCGCCTCCCAGGTGGCCTACGGCGGCACCACCGACGGCAAGGAAATCTACGACCACCTGTGCACCAGTTGCCATACGGCCGGCATCGCCGGCGCGCCGAAGCTCGGCGACAAGGCCATGTGGGGCCCACGCATCAAGCAGGGCATCGACGTGCTGGTCAAGCATGCGATCGAGGGCTACCACGGCCCCGACGGCAATTTCATGCCGCCCAAGGGCGGCAATCCCGCGCTCACCGACGAGCAGGTCACCGCCGCCGTACACTGGATCGTCGATCAGGCGAAGTAATTTCGGCTTCAATGAAGTTCAAGATAAACGCCGCCCTCCGGGCGGCGTTTTCGTTCGCCCCCTCTCCCTCCGGCGACCAAAGGGAGTCCCCTTGCGGGTGAGAGGGTTGGGGAGAGGGTTCCCGGCCCTGTGCGTACTCGCGGGTGAAGGGCCTTGAGCGTTCGACGCAGCATGAACCATCACACTCCTCACGCACCCTCATCCGCCCTTCGGGCACCTTCTCCCGAGGGGAGAAGGAAACCAGGTTTCGCTCCCACACCCCCATCACCCCTGCCCCTCCATCCACCCCGCCACAAACCCCCGCAACTCCGGAAAAAACACCTCGAACCGCCGCTGCAACTCCTCCTGCCGCGCCACCAGTACCGGCAGCGCGGTATCCAGCGGATTGGCTCGCGTCAATCGTTGCCCGATCCCGACCAGCGCCCGCCCCAGCACTGCTCGGTCGGCGTAGCCGCCAGGCAAGTCGTTGGCTTCCATGTAACTGCGGAACCGCCGCAACGCAGGCGTCAGCAAGGCATCGCGCCGCCGCAGCAGTCCACGCAGGCCGAGCGAGTAGTCCTCCAGCGGCTGTGCGCTCCAGCGTGGAAATTCCCGGGCCAGCAAGTGATCGAACCACATGTCCAGCAGGATGCCGGCGTAGCGGCGATACGGCGGCGGCAGCTGCGCCTTGGCGGCCAGCACGGCGGGGTGGACGTCGGTGTAGCCGTCGATGGCGCGGTGCAGGCGGATGCCGCGGATCACCCGTGGCGGGAACTGCGCCGGATCGGGCTGGCCGCGCACGAAGTCGCCGAGCAGGCCGCCCAGTTGCAGCGCCTCGTCATCGCCGGCCAGCAGCGCATGCGCCAGATGGTTCATTGCCGCGGGCGGCAGCGCGGCGTCGCGGTTATCATCGTGGGCATGAAACCCGCCTCGTTCCCTGCCGACCCTGCCGGCTTTCCGGATGTCGCCGCCAGTTTCGTGCTGACCGGCCCGGTCGGCAAGCTGGAAGCCGTCACCGACATCGCCGAGCCTGACGGCGCGCGCCGAGGCGTGGCGGTGATCTGCCACCCGCTGACCAGCGAAGGCGGCAGCATGCACAACAAGGTGGTGACCATGGTCGAACGCGCGCTGCGCGAGTCGGGGCTGGATACCGTACGCTTCAACTTCCGCGGGGCGGGCAGTTCCGAGGGAAGTTTCGACAAGGGCCGCGGCGAGCGCGACGATCTCGCCGCCGTGGTCGCCTGGGTGCGTCGCGTGCGACCCGACGATGCGCTGTGGCTGGCCGGTTTCTCGTTCGGCAGCGGCGTGAGCATCGCCCAGGCGGCGCCGCTGCACGCCGATGCGCTGATCAGCATCGCGCCGCCGGCGGGCCGTTACGGGCTCGATGCGATCACGCCGCCGACCTGCCCCTGGCTGGTCGTGCAGGGCGAGGCCGACGAGGTGGTCGAACCGCAGGCGGTGTTCGACTGGCTCGACAGCCTGGAACACCCGCCCGAACTGGTGCGCATGCCCGATACCAGCCACTTCTTCCATCGCCGGCTGATGGATCTGCGCGGCGCGATCAAGCACGCCGTGCGCGACTGGCTGCCGCCGACACGCCAGGCCTGACCCCCTCCATGACCGAAACGTTTTTGCTCGCGCCCAGCGTGCGTTATGCCGAAGGCGTGGCCGCCCATCGCTGGGAGTCCGACCCCGCCCAGCTGGCGCTGCTGGCCGAGTTCGACCGCATGCATGCGGCACTGTGCGCGGAACCTGCCGGCGAAGGCGGCCTGTTCGGCCGGCTGAAATCGCTGCTGGGCAACGAGCCGCCGCCGGCCGTGCCCGGACTGTACCTGTGGGGCAGCGTGGGTCGCGGCAAGACGTTCCTGATGGACCTGTTCGCCGCCAGCCTGCCGCACGGCGTGGTGCTGCGGCGGCATTTCCACCGCTTCATGGGCGAGGTGCACGACAGCCTGCGCGCCCTGGGCGAGCGGCAGAGCCCGCTGGTGGAGGTCGCTGCCGGCATTGCCGGACGCTGCCGCGTGCTGTGCCTGGACGAGTTCCTGGTCAACGACATCGGCGACGCGATGATCCTGGCCAACCTGCTCGACGCATTGTTCGAGCGCGGGGTGAGCCTGGTCACCACCTCAAATACCGCGCCGGCGAACCTGTACAAGGACGGCCTGCAGCGCGCCCGATTCCTGCCCGCGATCGCGCTGATCGAGCAGCACTGCCACGTGGTCGAGATGGTTTCCGCGCATGACTGGCGCCTGCGCGCGCTGACCCAGGCGCCGGTCTACCTCACCCCGCCGGGCGCCGAGTCGCATCGCGCACTGGAGCGCATCTTCGCCAGCCAGGCCAGTGGCGCGATCGAACTCGACGGCATGCTGCGCATCAACGGCCGCGACATCCCGTTCCACAAGCGCGCCGAGACCATCCTGTGGTTCCAGTTCGCCGCGCTGTGCGAGGGCCCGCGCGCCGTGGCCGACTACATCGCGCTGGCCAAGGCCGGCCCGGCGGTGATCGTCGCCAACGTGCCGCAGTTCACCATCTACAGCGAGGACGCGGCGAAACGCTTCGTGCAACTGGTCGACGAGTTCTACGACCGGCGCGTGAAGCTGGTGCTTTCCGCCGCCGCGCCGATCACCGAGCTCTACGACGGCGAGCGCCTGCGCGCCGAATTCGGCCGCACCGAATCGCGCCTGATCGAGATGCAGAGCGAGGAATACCTCGCGCTGGAGCATCGGCCCGAATGAGCCGGCGGCGCCTGCGCGGCGCAGAGGCCGGCCATCACGTAGGCACCAGCCTGTCCAGGCGCTAGCATCGAGCGACCCCCGCCATGGAGACAGCCATGCATCGCACCGCCTTCGCCCTGGCGCTTGCCGCCCTGGTCGCCTCGCCGCTGCGCGCCGCCGACACCCGCCAGACGCCGACCCGTCAGGTCGAGGCCCTGGTGCAGCAGGAGCTGCCGCAGGTCACCGCGTGGCGGCGCGATATCCACCAGCACCCGGAACTGAGCAACCGCGAGGTGCGCACCTCGGCGCTCGTGGCCAGGGAGTTGAAGAAGCTGGGATTGGAAGTGCATGCGGGGATCGCCCACACCGGCGTGGTCGCGCTGCTGAAGGGCGATTTGCCCGGGCCGCGCCTGGCGCTGCGCGCAGACATGGATGCGCTGCCCGTGACCGAAGAGGTCGACCTGCCCTTCGCCTCGAAGGCGAAGGGCGAGTACCGCGGCAAGGAGACCGGCGTGATGCACGCCTGCGGCCATGACGCGCACACGGCGATGCTGCTGGGCATCGCGCAGGCGCTTGCCGGCATGAAAAGGCAACTGCACGGCTCGGTGCTGTTCGTGTTCCAGCCGGCGGAGGAAGGCGCACCGGCCGGCGAGGAAGGTGGCGCCGAGCTGATGTTGAAGGAAGGCATGTTCCGCGACTACAAGCCGGATGCGATGTTCGGCATGCACGTGGTCAGCTCGCTCAACGTGGGCACCGTCTCGGTGCGGCCGGGGCCGACCATGGCCGGCTCGGACTGGTTCAAGCTGGTGGTGCACGGGCGCCAGACCCACGGTGCCATGCCGTGGAACGGAATCGATCCGATCGTCACCGCAGCGGAGATCATCAGCGCGTCGCAGACCATCGTCAGCCGCCAGCTCGACATCAGCAAGCTTCCGGCAGTGCTCAGTTTCGGCATCGTCGATGGCGGGGCGCGCTACAACATCGTGCCCGACCAGGTGGAGTTGCAAGGCACGCTGCGCACCTTCGACCCCGCCATGCGGAAGCAGGCGCTGGACGGCCTCAAGCGCATCGCCGAAAACGTCGCCGCCGCGCATGGCGCCACGGTGGACGAGCAGATTCCCCTGCTCAGCAACCCGGTGCTGGTGAATGACGACAAGCTGGCGGCAGGCGTGCGCGCCAGCCTGGTGCGCATCAACGGCGCAGCGCAGGTGCGCGAGGCGAAACCGTGGATGGCGTCGGAGGATTTCGCGCTGTTCGCCGAGGCGGTCCCCAGCGTGTATTTCTTCGTCGGCGCCACGCCGAAAGGCCAGGATGCCGCGACCGCGCCGGCCAACCATTCGCCGAAGTTCTTCCTTGACGAGGGCGCCCTGAAGGTCGGCATGCAGTCGATGCTGCAGGCAAGCCTGGACTATCTGGGAGCCGCGGGGCCGTGAAGCGCCGGGCCGCCCCGGATCACTCCGCTCGAGCGGCCGCCGCAGCAGGATGCGCGCGCAGGAAGCGCCGATGGTGCACCAGCACGCCGCTGTAATAGGCGATGTAGTAGCCGACCAGCAGGCCGATCACCAGCATGGTCAGCGGGCTGGACGCGTAGCCCATCGGCTGCATCGACGTGCCCGCGTCTGCCGCCGCCTGCGCGTGCTGCAGCTGCGGCCACACCACCATCAGCCGCCAGGCCAGGCGCCCGAGCAGCAGCACGGTGAGCAGGGCGCCGATCCACGGATTGGGCACGTAGCAGTCGCCCTTGGCCGGATCGACCTCGAAGCGGGTCAGCCGCAGGCCGAACAGGCCGATCGCGGCGCCGATCAGCACCCCGCCGAGCAACCCTTCGGCCAACGCCAGATGATGGAAACCGCTCAGCGCCAGCAGGCCACCGATGACCGCGAAGATCACGATGCGGGCGATCATCCGCTTGCGCCGGATCGGCTGGCGACCGAACTGCCGGCTGACCCGCCGCCACACGATCCAGGCCAGCAGCGGCAGCATGATCAGATAACTGGTCAGATGGGCGGGCATGGCGTGGTCCGGTGGATGAGGGACTGGGGCCGGGGTTCGGGAAGGCACCCGCACCGGCTGCCGGCGATTTTGCTCCTGGCGAAGCCCGAATCCCGGCTACTTCGCCTTGCCCTGGTTGGCCACCGCGGCCATCTTCGCCGCGATCGCCTCGGCGTCGCCCAGGTAGTAATGGCGCAACGGCTTCAGTTCGTCGTCGAATTCATACACCAGCGGCACGCCGTTGGGGATGTTGAGCTCGACGATCGCCTCGTCGGAGATGCCGTCCAGATATTTCACCAGCGCGCGCAGCGAGTTGCCGTGCGCGGCGACCAGCACGCGCTGGCCCGCCTTGATCGCCGGCGCCAGCACCTGGTGCCAGTACGGCAGCACGCGCGCCACGGTGTCCTTCAGGCACTCGGTATCGGGGATGTCCTTCGGGTCGAGCTTCGCGTAACGCGGATCGTGCACCGACTCGTTCGCGGCGCGCTCCAGCGGCGGCGGCGGCGCGTCGTAGCTGCGCCGCCAGATCTTCACCTGCTCCTCGCCGTACTTCGCCGCGGTCTCGGCCTTGTTCAGGCCGGTGAGGCCGCCGTAGTGACGCTCGTTGAGGCGCCAGTCGGTGACCACCGGCAGCCACATCAGGCCCATCTCGTCCTGCACGCCCCACAGCGTGCGCACGGCCCGCTTGAGCACCGAGGTGTGCGCCACGTCGAAGCTGTAGCCGCCTTCGGTCAGCAGGCGGCCCGCTTCGCGCGCCTCCGCCCTGCCCTGCTCGGTGAGGTCGACGTCGGCCCAGCCGCTGAAGCGGTTGTCGAGGTTCCACTGCGATTGGCCGTGGCGGATCAGGACGAGCTTGTGCATGGGTGCGCTCAGCAAACGGGATGAACCGCGAATGGTGCAGTGCGGCCCCGGCAGCGTCAAATCCGCACCCTGCCACAGGTCATGGCAAACCTTTGCCGCGGCGGCGGCATCCTAGAGACTCCCACCGACCACGGAGCCTGCCATGCACCGCATCTCGACCATTCTTCTCCTGTGCACGTTCGCCTTGCTGCCTGCCCTGGCAGTGGCCCGCGACGGCGACATCGACAAGGTCAACGGCGCGGTACGCGTCGAGGCGGGCCAACAGGCCGGCGACGTCAGCTCGGTCAACGGCGCGGTCCATGTCGGCGATGGCGCCACCGTGCGCAAGGCCGGCACGGTCAACGGCGCGGTGGAGCTCGGCGACCGCGCCCAGGCCACCGCGGTGGACACCGTCAACGGCTCGATCACGCTGGGCGAAGCCAGCAAGGTCAGTGGTGACGTGAGCGCGGTCAACGGCAGCATCCGCCTGGCGCGCGGCGCCGAGGTCGGCGGCAAGCTGGGCAACGTCAACGGCGCCATCGTGCTGGATGCCGCCCACGTCGCCGGCGGTCTGGCCACGGTCAGCGGCGACATCAGCGTGGGCGAAAACTCGCGCGTCGAAGGCGGCATCCTGATCGACAAGCAGAACGGCTGGTTCAACTTCAACAGCCGCAAGCCGGTGGTGGTGATCGGCCCGCACGCCGTGGTGCAGGGCACGCTGGAGTTCCGCCGCGAGGTGGAACTGAAAGTCAGCGACAGCGCCACGATCGGCCCGGTGAAGGGGGCAACAGTGGAGAAATTCAGCGGGGCCACTCCGTAGGTCAGATCGTAGGGCGGGCAATGCCCGCCGCGGTCGCGACATGCTAACGGGCATCGGCGGGCGGTGCCCGCCCTACGCGCGGCTGCGTCAGACCCAGTCGCGCGGCTTCAGGTAGTCGGCGAGCTTCGCCTCGGCGGAGCCGGCTTCCGGCTGGTACGCATACTCGAAGCGCACGCGCGGCGGCAGGCTCATCAGGATCGATTCGGTGCGGCCGCCGGACTGCAGGCCGAACAAGGTGCCGCGGTCGTAGACCAGGTTGAACTCCACGTAGCGGCCGCGCCGGTACAGCTGGAACTCGCGCTCGCGCTCGCCGTACGGCGTGGCCTTGCGCCGTTCGACAATCGGCAGATAGGCATCGAGGAAACCCTGGCCGACGTCACGGGTGAACGCGAAGCAGCGCTCGAAGCCGCCCTCGTTCATGTCGTCGTAGAACAGCCCGCCCACGCCGCGCGTTTCGTCGCGGTGCTTCAGGTAGAAGTACTCGTCGCACCATTGCTTGTAGCGCGGATACACGTCCGGGCCATACGGTTCGCACAGGTCGCGCGCCACGGTATGCCAGTGGCGCACGTCCTCGTCCACCGGGTAGAACGGGGTGAGGTCGAAGCCGCCGCCGAACCACCACACCGGCTCCACGCCTTCCTTGCTGGCCTCGAAGTAGCGCACGTTGGCATGCGTGGTCGGCACGTGCGGGTTCTTCGGATGCAGCACCAGCGACACGCCGGTGGCGATGAAGCTGCCGCCGGCCAGCTCGGGCCGGTGCGCGGTGGCGCTGGGTGGCAGCTGATGCCCATGCACGCGCGAGAAATTCACCCCGGCCTGCTCGAACACCGCGCCATCGCGCAGCACGCGGGTGCGCCCGCCACCGCCCGCCGCGCGGGTCCACGCATCCTCGACGAAGCGTGCGCCGCCGTCGGCCTGCTCGATCGCCGCGCAGATGCGGTCCTGCAGTTCGCGCAGGAAGGTTTCGGCAAGGTCGGCTTGTGCACTCATCGTCTGGCCCGAAAGATTCGATGGCGCCAAGCTTAGCAAGCAGCCGTGCGCGACCGGCTGCGGTGCAGCGCCGCGCCGGCCTGATCCGGCACAATTCAACTGATGCGTGCGGCCATGCGCGCATGCCCGATCAACCGCGCCCAGCGCATGCCGATGTCGATCCACATCAGGTAGCCCGCTTCCAGCACGAGCCGGCCGAGGTAGCGCGCATGCCGCGGCAGCGTCGGTTCCGCCGCCACGGCAATGCTGTCGAAGCCGAGCCGCTGCGCCAGCAGCAGACAGCGCGCAAGGTGGTAGCGGCTGGTCACCAGCGCCACCGGCGGCAGGTGGCCTCGTTCCAGCAGCAGCCGGCGCGCATGGCGCAGGTTCTCCAGCGAGTCGATCGAATCCTGTTCGAGCTCCACGCGCACGTCGCCGGTCAGCTCGTGCTGGCGCAACCAGGCCTCGCCGGCAGCGGCCTCGCTCAGCTCGCTGCCGCTGCAACCGCCGAGCAGCAGCAGATGATCGGTCTGTTGCTGCCGTGCCAGGACCAGCGCGCGCTGCAGGCGCTGCCGGTAATCATGGCCGGGCGCGTCATGTTCCAGCCGGCGGCCGAACACCAGCACGGTCATCCGTCGCGGCGGCGACAGCGGGCTGCGCGTGGCGATGCGCCATACATGGACCAGATAGCCGAGCCAGACCAGGCCGGCACTCAGCACCACGACCAGCCCGGTGACCACTGCCGCATGCAGCACGTCGGCGTCGCGCAGGTATTTCGAGGGTTTTCGCGGGGCGGACACGCCAAGGCATCGTCGGTGCGGGAGACGCGACAGCTTAACGGTGTACGACGTTCGCGGCATCTTCATGCCGTGCTGGCCACGATCGGACTCCGCCGATGGTCGCAGGCTAGGCAAGCTGCAGGGCGACCGCTAGGCTTTCGCGATGCCTCATGTGATGACACCTCTCGCGGTCACCGCGCACACCGCCACGTCGGCACTCGGCCACGGGCTCGACGCCCAGCTCGACGCGTTGCGCGGCGAGCGCAGCGGCCTGCGTCCGAACGATTTCAGCAGTGCGCCGCTGACATGCTGGATCGGCCGCGTCGATGGCCTGGAAACCGCCGCGCTGCCCGCCGCGCTCGCGTCATGGGATTGCCGCAACAACCGGCTGGCCTGGCTCGGCCTGAATCAGGACGGCTTCCTCGACCGCGTGCGCGCCGCGCGCGCGCGCTACGGCGCCGGCCGCGTCGCCTTGCTGCTGGGCACCTCCACCGCCAGCATCGGCGCCACCGAGGAGGCGTATCGGCGGCTCGACGCCGACGGCGGTTTTCCCGACGACATGCTGCGCCCGGCGATCCACGCGCCGCATTCGCTGGCCGCCTTCGTGGCCGCGGCGCTGGCACTGGAAGGGCCGTGCCTGACCGTCTCCACCGCCTGCTCGTCCAGCGCCAAGGTGTTCGCCAGCGCCGAGCGGATGCTGCGGCTGGGCCTGATCGACGCGGCCGTGGTCGGCGGCGTGGACACCTTGTGCGACAGCGTGCTGTTCGGTTTCAACGCGCTGGAACTGGTCTCGCCCGAGCCGTGCCGGCCGTTCGACGCGGCGCGCAACGGCATCTCGATCGGCGAGGCCGCCGGCTTCGCGCTGCTGGAGCGCATCGACACCGCACCCGATGCACCCCGCCTGCTGGGCTACGGCGAATCCAGCGACGCGCACCACATGTCCACGCCGCACCCGCAAGGACTCGGTGCGGAGCTGGCACTGAACGACGCGCTGGCGCGCGCCGGGCTCGATCCTGCGCAGGTCGGCTACATCAACCTGCACGGCACCGCCAGCCAGAAGAACGACGAAGTGGAAGCGGCGCTGGTCGCGCGCGCCTTCCCGGCTACCACGCGGGCCAGCTCCACCAAGGGTTTCACCGGCCACACGCTGGGTGCCGCGGGCATCGTCGAGGCGACCATGGCGCTGCAGGCGATCGAACACGACCTGGTGCCCGGCAACCTCGGCGGCGACACGCCCGACCCGGTCTGCGGCGCGCAGTTCGCCTGGCACAACGAGCAGCAGCGCATCGACGTGGCACTCAGCAACTCGTTCGGCTTCGGCGGCAACAATGCCTGCCTGGCCTTCGCCCGCGCGGGGTTCGTCGCATGAGCGACTTGCGCGTCTACGTCGAAGGCATCGGCCTGTGGTCGCCGCAGCTGGCCGACTTCGCCGCATTGCGCAGCCTGCTCGCCGGACAGACGCCAGCGCCGCCGCCGGCGCGCCCCACTGCCGCCACGCTGCCGCCGAACGAGCGCCGGCGCGCACCGGCCAGCGTGCTGCTGGCGATCGAGGCGGCCGGACAGGCGGTCGCGATGAGCGGCCGCGACGCCGCCACGCTGGCGTGCGTGTTCGCCTCCTCGCACGGTGACCAGACGATCACCGATTACATGTGCGCCACGCTCGCCCATGCGCCGGCCGAGCTGTCGCCGATCCGCTTCCACAACTCGGTGCACAACGCCGCCGTCGGCTACTGGACCATCGCCACCGGCTGCCACGCGCCGTCCACCGCGATCGCGGCGCAGGCAGCCAGCTTCGGTGCCGGCCTGCTCGAAGCGGCCAGCCAGGTGCTGACCGAGCAACGCGCGGTGTTGCTGGTGTGCAGCGACGGCGCCGGCAGCTGGCCACTGGCCGAAGTCACCGACTGCGACCAGCCTTTCGCCTGCGCGCTGGTGCTGGCCCCTGCGGCGGGCGCGGCCACGCTGGCCCGGCTCGACCTGCAGCTGGCCCCGCCGCAGCCCGACGATGCCCTGCCCGAGCCACTGGCCGGTTGGTGCCGGGGCAATCCATCGGCCCGCAGCCTCGCCCTGCTCGCCGTGCTGGCCAGTAATGCGGGATCATGCCGGCTGGCCGCTGCCCCCACGCTGGGATTGCAGATCGCCATGGAGAAGGTCGCGTGAATACATCCACCGCACGCTGGTGCGTCCTGATCCCCTGTCTCAACGAGGAGGCGGCGATCCGCGCAGTGATCGAATCCGTGCTCGCGCTGGAGGCGCCGGTGATCGTGATCGACGACGGCTCGGACGATCGCACGCCGGATATCGCTGCCAGCCTGCCGGTAACCCTGCTGCGCCACGAACAACGCTGCGGCAAGGGCGAGGCGCTGCGCCGGGGCTTCCGCGAGGCGCTGCGCCTGGGCTACGACGCGGTACTGACGATGGACGGCGACGGCCAGCACCTGGCCAGCGACATCCCGCGCATCGTCGCCGCCGCCGCGCGCTACCCGCAACACATCGTGATCGGCGCGCGGCTGCTGGACAAGGCGCAGCAACCGAAGGGCCGTCGCCGGGCCAACGCGGTCGCCGACTGGGGCATCTCGTGGGCCTGCGCCCAACCGGTGGCCGACACCCAGAGCGGCCAGCGCTGGTATCCGCGCGAGGCACTGGAACTGGTCGACCTGGCCGCGGAGAACTTCGTGTTCGAGGCCGCCATCCTGATCGCCGCCTCGCGCGAGAAGAAACTCGGCATCGTCTCGGTGCCGATCGCCTCGCGCTACCACGGCACGTTCCGCCCCAGCCACCTGAAACCGGTGCGCGACGTCACCCGCATCACCACCTACACGATCGGCCGGGTGATCCACTACGGCGACATCATCGCCAGCTATCGCCGCTCGCGCGCGCGTCCGCGAGTGATCGAGGAAGCCGTGCCGGCGGCTTAGAGACACCATGGCCAAGTCCTCGCTGGAACGACGGCCTGGTCAGAACACCTTGGAACTCAGTCCGGCAGCAGCGCCTGGCCGAGCTGGCGCAGGGCATCGGGGTTGAGCAGCTCCAGTTCGCGACCCTCGATGCGGATCAGGTTCTGGCTGCGGAAGCGGCTCAGCACGCGGCTCACCGTTTCGGCGGCCAAGCGCAGGTAGTTGGCGATGTCGCCGCGCGACATGCTGAGGTGGAAGCGCGTGGCGGAGAAACCGCGCGCGGCATAGCGTCCGGCGAGATCCATCAGGAACGCCGCCATGCGCTCGTCCGCGCTGTGGTCGCCGGCCAGCAGGCTGGCGCTGCCCAGTTCCTTGCTCAACAGGCGAAACAGGTGCTTCTGCACCGCCGGGATGCGCGAGGCCAGCGCGCTCATCGCGGGGAAGGAGAAACGGCAGAAGAACGAGGTATCCAGCGCCACCGCGTCGCACGGGAAATGCTCGGGGTAGATCGCGTTGAGGCCGATCACCTCGCCGGGCAGGTAGAAACCCAGCACCTGCTCGCGGCCCTCCTTGTCCACCATGCGGGTTTTGACCGTGCCGCTGCGCACCGCGAAGATCGCGCGGAACGGATCGCCGGTGCGGAAGATGTGCTCGCCGGCACGGAACGGCCCGACGTGCTCGACCAGGCATTGCAACTGCGCCAGCTCGGGCTTGTTGTAGCCCGCAGCGATGCAGGCACTGGAGAACGCACAGGTACCGCAGAAGTGCGCCTCGTCGCCGTCGTCGGCAATCGGATTGGGCGGCTCGGGCAGGCGCCCTGCCGGGTGCTTGGAATCCATGATGCGATCGGGTTGCCTGGTCGGAGCTGCGTGGATCAGATCACGCGCGAATAGCGCGCCGCCTGTGCCTTGTCGTCGAGATAGGCGTCAAAGCACATGGCGATGATACGCAACAGCAGACGGCCCCGCGAGGTCACCCGCACCTCGCGCGCGTCGTCTTCCACCAAACCGTCGGCCACCAGCGGCGCGAGGCGTTCGCGCGCGCGCACGAAATATTCGTCGAACAGCAGCCGATGGCGCGCACCGAACTGCTGCTTGTCGACCACCCCGTGGCACATCAGCTCGCCGATCAGCTCGCGCCGGATCAGGTCGTCCTCGTCCAGCTCCAGCCCGCGCGCCACCGGCAGCCGGCCAGCGTCCAGCGCCCCGTAATAGCCCATCAGGTCGCGCGCGTTCTGGCTGTAGCTGTCGCCGATGCGGCCGATCGCGCTGACGCCCAGCCCCACGATGTCGCAGTGGCCGTGGGTCGAATAGCCCTGGAAATTGCGTTGCAGCGTGCCGGCGCGCTGCGCCAGCACCAGTTCGTCGGTGGCCTTGGCGAAATGGTCCATGCCGACATAGACGTAACCCGCCGCCGACAGCTGCGCCACCGCGCGGCCGAACAGGGCCAGCCGCGTGGCAGCGTCGGGCAGGTCGGCTGCGGCGATTTGCCGCTGCGCCTTGAACATCTCCGGCAGGTGCGCGTAGCCGTAGACGGCCACGCGATCCGGGTCGAGCGACACCACCTGCTCCAGCGTGCGGCTGAAGCCCTCGACGGTCTGCAGCGGCAGGCCGTAGATCAGATCCACGCTGGTCGAGCGGAACCACGACTTGCGCGCCGCCTCGAGCACCTCGCGGGTTTGCTCGAAACTCTGGATGCGGTTGACTGCTTCCTGCACCGCCGGGTCGAAATCCTGGATGCCCACCGACATGCGGTTGAAACCCAGCTCGCCCAGGCCGTGCACATAGGCACCGTCGGCGAAGCGCGGGTCGATCTCGATGCCGAATTCGCGATCCGCCGCGCGGCTGAAGCTGAAATGCCGCGCCAGCGATTCCAGCAGTTCGCCCATCTGGCGGATGTCGAGGAAGTTGGGCGTGCCGCCGCCGAAGTGCAGCTGGCGCACCGGACGGTCGCGGTCGAACAACGGCGCGATCAGCTCGATCTCGCGGTACAGCCGTTCGAGGTAGCGATCGGCCTGACTGTGGTCGCGCGTGATGATGCGGTTGCAGCCGCAGTAGAAGCACGGGCTCATGCAGAACGGCACGTGCACGTACAGCGAGAGCGGGCGCGGGATCGGCTCCTCGTTGGACGCCCGGATCACGCCGCGCAGCACGGTTTCGTCGAATTCGGTCTTGAACTGCGGCGCCGTCGGATAGCTGGTGTAACGCGGACCGGCCACGTCGTAACGGGCAATCAGCGCAGGGTCGAAGTCGGGAGGTTCGATGGGAGTGGCCATGGGGACGAGTCTGTCCACCCCCCTGCCCGTCCGCCTTGATCCGGATCAACCCGCCGGAAGTCGCGTCAACCTGCCGCAGCGTCTTTGATGCAGGGAATGGAGAATAGGGAATCGGGAATCGGGGAAACACGCACGCCGAGGTGCTCCCGCTGGCGAAACGCTTCACACGCAGGCATCGCCCGTCCTCGGTGAAGCGCTTGGCTCGCGCGGCGTGTCGACGGGCATGATGCTCTATTCCCTATTCCCTATTCCCTATTCCCCATTCCCGGCCTTTCAGCGCTTGAGCGGTTCGACCTGCTGCTCGATGGAACCGAAGATCGAGGCGCCGGCGGCGTCGGTGACGTCGATCTTCAGGCGGTCGCCGAACTTCAGGAACGGCGTCGACGGCTTGCCGTCACGCAGCGTTTCCACGGTGCGCTGCTCGGCCAGGCAGGAGGCGCCCTTGCCGGTGTCCTGGTTGGCGATGGTGCCGGAGCCGACGATGGTGCCGGCGGTCAGCGGGCGCGTTTTCGCCACGTGGGCGACCAGCTCGGCGAAGGAGAACTGCATGTCCACGCCGCACTCGGCCTCGCCGAACCACTGGTCGTTGAGCCAGGTGCGCATCGGCAGGTGCAGCTTGTCGTCGGCCCAGGACTCGCCCAGTTCGTCCGGCGTCACCAGCACCGGCGACAGCGCCGAGCGCGGCTTGCTCTGCAGGAAGCCAAAACCCTTGGCCAGCTCGCCGGGGATCAGCCCGCGCAGACTGACGTCGTTGATCAGGCCGATCAGCTGGATGTGTTCCGAAGCCTGCGCCGGCGTCACTGCCATCGGCACGTCGTCGGTCACCACGACCACTTCTGCTTCCAGGTCGATGCCGAAATCCTCGCTGGGCACCACCACCGGATCACGCGGACCGAGGAAGCCGGCGCTGGTGGCCTGGTACATCAGCGGATCGGTGTAGAACGAAGCCGGTACCTCGGCGCCGCGGGCGCGGCGCACGCGCTCGACGTGTGGCAGGTAGGCACTGCCGTCGACGAATTCGTAGGCACGCGGCAGCGGCGCGGCCAGCGCGGCCATGTCCAGTGCAAACGCTTCGGCGGCCTGGCCGGCGTCGAGCTGTTCGGACAGCGCGTTCAGTCGCGGCGCCGCGCTCGACCAGTCGTCCAGCGCCGCCTGCAGCGTCGGCGCGATGGCGCCGGCCTTCACCGCGCGACTGAGGTCGCGACTGACCACGATCAGCGTGCCGTCGCGGCCGCCTTCCTTGAGAGATCCGAGTTTCATCGTGCTGCCTTGTATGTGCTTCGTGGATGGATGGCCGTCACGGCGCGAAGTGCTTCGCGATGCCCTGCCAGCATGCGTAATAGTTCTGCTGCAACTGCGGTGCGTCCAGCGCCTGCTGCGTGGGTCGGATCACCTTGCGCGTCTCGAACATGAAGGCCATGGTGGCGGTGATGACGTCGGGCTTGGACAGGTCGGCGTTCGAAGCCTTCTCGAACGTCGCCGCATCCGGGCCGTGCGCGCTCATGCAGTTGTGCAGCGAGGCGCCGCCGGGCACGAAGCCCTCGGCCTTGGCGTCGTACACACCGGTGATCAGGCCCATGAACTCGCTGGCCACGTTGCGGTGGAACCACGGCGGGCGGAACGTGTTCTGTGCCACCAGCCAGCGCGGCGGGAAGATCGCGAAGTCGATGTTCGCCGTGCCGGCGGTGTCGCTGGGCGAGGTCAGCACGGTGAAAATCGACGGATCGGGATGGTCCACGCTGATCGAGCCGATCGTGTTGAAACGGCGCAGGTCGTACTTGTACGGCGCGTAGTTGCCGTGCCAGCCGACCACGTCCAGCGGCGAATGGCCGATCTTCGCGCGCCACAGCGCACCCTGGAACTTCGCCACCAGCTCGAACGCACCCTCGACGTCCTCGTACGCTGCCACCGGGGTGAGGAAGTCGCGCGCGTTGGCCAGGCAGTTCGAGCCGATCGGCCCAAGATCCGGCAGGCGCAGCAGCGCGCCGAAGTTCTCGCAGACGTAACCGCGCGCCTCGCCATCGAGCAGGTCCACGCGGAAGCGCACGCCACGCGGAACCACCGCGATCTCCTGCGGCTCCAGCTCGATCACGCCCAGCTCGGTGGCCAGTCGCAGCCGACCCTGCTGCGGCACGATCAGCAGCTCGCCGTCGGCATCGTAGAAGAAGCGCCCCTGCATCGAGCGATTGGCTGCATACAGGTGGATGCCGATGCCCGCCTGCTCCGCAGGGCCGCCATTGCCGGCCAGGGTGACCAGGCCGTCGATGAAATCCGTCGGCTGTGCCGGCAGCGGCAATGGGTCCCAGCGCAATTGGTTTGGCGTGGCCGGGGCTTCGTCGAAACGGTTGTGGAAGGTGGCATGCGCCAGCGGCTGGAACGGCTGATGCACCGCCGCCGGGCGAATGCGATACAGCCAGCTGCGCCGGTTGCTGTGGCGCGGCGCGGTGAAGGCGGTGCCGGAGAGCTGTTCGGCGTAGAGGCCGTGAGCCACGCGCTGCGGTGAGTTCTGGCCGACGGGCAGCACACCCTTGATCGCCTCGCTGGCGAATTCGTTGGCGAAGCCGGATTGGTAGCCTGGTGACAGGTTCACTGCGGGTGCTCCGAATTTCGTGTTCAAGGTAGCCATGCCCTTCGACTTCGCCTGTCCTGAGCTTGTCGAAGGGCTCAGGGTGATCGGTTCTCACCGTACCGTTCGCGCTGAGCGTAGCTTGCGCAGCAAGCGGAGTCGAAGCGACTCAGGGTGAGCGTTGATGCTGGTGCTTGCCCTTGGCCAAGCCGCCAATCTTTTTCCAATCGCCTGCCATGTACGCCAGCTTCTTCGCACGACTCCAGCCTTTCAGTTTGCGCTCCATGACCAGGGCTTCGTAACGCGTTTCAAAACCTTCCGTGTGGAGCAATTTCAGTGGGCGCCGGCTTGAGGTGTAGACGCTGCCCTTGCCTTCGTCATGCTGCGCCAGTCGTTTGCTCAGATCGTCGGCATGACCGATGTAGAAACTGCCGTCGGCGCATTCGAGGATGTACAGGGTGAATTCCATTTCGCTGGCTTCCTTGCCGTCTGGTCGCTTGCGTGCCCTTCGACTTCGCCGCTGCGCGGCTACGCTCAGGGTGATCGGTTCAGACAATCCGTTCGCCCTGAGCGTAGGCCCGAAGGGCCGAAGTCGAAGGGTCGCCCAAGTCCGGGACTACAGAACCCCGCGCTTCATCTGGTCCCGCTCGATACTCTCGAACAGCGCCTGGAAATTGCCCTCGCCGAAGCCTTCGTTGCCCTTGCGCTGGATGATCTCGAAGAAGATCGGGCCGATGCAGTTCTGGGTGAAGATCTGCAGCAGCAGGCGCTTCTTCGTTTCCTTGTCGGCGTCGATCAGGATCTTGTTCTTCGCCAGCCGCGGCACGTCCTCGCCGTGCCCGGGGATGCGCTCGTCGATCACCTCGAAATAGGTGTCGGGGGTGTCGAGGAATTCCACGCCGGCCGCGCGCATCTTCTCCACCGTGGCGTAGATGTCGTCGGTGAAGCAGGCGATGTGCTGGATGCCTTCGCCGTGGTAGGCGTCGAGGTATTCGTTGATCTGGCTCTTCGGGTCGTTCGATTCGTTCAGCGGGATGCGCACGATGCCGTCCGGCGCGGTCATCGCCTTGGACACCAGGCCGGTCTTGGCGCCCTTGATGTCGAAGTAGCGGATCTCGCGGAAGTTGAACAGCTTCTCGTAGTAGTCCGACCACTTCTGCATGTTGCCGAAGTACAGGTTGTGGGTGAGATGGTCGATGAAGGTGAGGCCGAACCCGGTCGGGTTCTGCTCCGCCCCCGCGATCGCCACGTAATCGGCGTCGTAGATGCTGCCGAGGTTGCCGTAACGGTCGACCAGGTACAGCATGCAGTCGCCGATGCCCTTGATGACCGCCGCGTTGACCGCCTTGCTGGCTTCCTTGTGGCCGACCTGCTCGCCGCCGTTGTCGAGCACCGCCTGCAGCACCTGCGCGCCGGGCTTGCGGAAGCGGATGCCGAAACCGCAGGCGCTGGGGCCGTGGGCCTTGGCGAAATCCGCGGCGAAGGAATCGGGGTCCTCGTTGACCAGGAAGTTCACGCCGTTCTGCCGGTAGACGGTGATTGGCCGCGACTTGTGTTTCAGCACTGCCGCGAAGCCCATCCGCTTGAACAGTTCGTGCAGCTCCCCGGCACGACCGGCGGGCGCGGCGAACTCGACGAATTCGAAGCCGTCGATCCCCATCGGGTTGTCGAAGGTGCTGACCTGCATGCCAAGGTTGGGCTGGGCGTTCATGGCGCTCTCCTGATTGTCGGTGCACGATGGCCGCCCACGAGCGTGCCATCACCACTGGTAATCCTTCGTTATAGTTACAAATGAAACCAATTGCAAGGAACCCGTCCATGTCCCTCCGCCACAAGAGCACGCCGGCCCGCGCCGAGCACGCCCCGTTGCAACTGGAGCACTTCCTGCCCTACCGGCTGTCGATCCTGTCCAACACGATCAGCCAGACGATCGCCGACGACTACCAGAGCCGCCACGATCTCTCGGTGACGGAATGGCGGGTGATGGCGGTGCTGGCCCGCTTCGAAGGGCTGTCCGCGCGCGAGGTGGCCGAGCGCACGGCGATGGACAAGGTGGCGGTGAGCCGCGCGCTGGCGCGCCTGGTCGCCGCGGGCCGGGTGGATCGCACGGTGCACGACAACGACAAGCGCCGCTCGGTGCTCAAGCTCAGCGCCGCCGGCTGGGCCATCCACGACGACGTCGCCCCGATGGCCCGCGCCCGCGAACGTGAAGTGCTGGCCAAACTCGATGCCGAGGAGCGCCAGTGGCTGGAGCGGATACTGGACAAGCTGCTGGCCTGAAGGCCGAGAATGGGGAATAGGGAATCGGGAATGGGAGAGCACAGCGCCGCGGCGTGAGCTTTGACGATTCTCCATTCCCTATTCCCCATTCCCGGCCTCAACGCACCCCGTGCATCAACCGGTTCACCAGCGGCGCGATGGCGAGCAGCAGCACGCCGGCGCCGAGCAGCAGCCAGAAGCTGAAGGTGAAGCCGTCGAGTGCGGCGCTGGCGGTGAGGCCGTGGGTGCCGGTGATGCGGCTGGCGAACAGGCCGGACAGGTTGCCGCCCACCGCCAGTGACAGGAACCAGCCGCCCATCGCGAAGCCCACCAGCTTCGGCGGCGCCAGCTTGGTCACCATCGACAGGCCGATCGGCGACAGGCACAGCTCGCCCAGGGTCTGCATCACGTAGCACAGCACCAGCGGCCAGAACGGGATCAGCCCGTCGGTGCCCAGCAGCTGTCCCAGTGCGTACACCAGCACCAGGAAACCCAGCGCGTTGAAGACCAGGCCGAAGCCGAACTTGCGCGGGATCGAGGGCTCGCGCCGGCGCCTGTCCAGCCACGCCCACACCGCCGCCACCAGCGGCGCGAACACGATGATGGCCAGCGGGCTCACCGACTGGAACCAGCCCACCGGGAAGGTCCAGCCGCCGAACAGCCGGCGATCCACCAGGTTCTCGGCGAGGAAATTGAAGGTGGTGCCGAGCTGGTAGTAGAACATCCAGAACAGCACGTTGAAGGCGAAGATGATCAGCATCGCGATCACCCGCCGGGTCTGCACCCGGCCGTGCCGCGCCGCCTCCGTCAGCAGCATCGCCGCCACCACCACGAACAGCGCACCCAGCACCCATTGCAGGCCGCGCGCGCCGATGCCCGAGAGCAGCCAGTACATCACCGGCACCGCGGCGAGCGCGCCGGCCGCCACCCACAGCACGCGCCAGCGGCTTTCCGCGCCGTTCGCAGGCCGGCCCACGCCCTTGAGCTGGCGCCGGCCGAACCAGAACCACAGCAGGCTCAGCAGCATGCCCACGCCGGCGGTGATGAACACCAGCCGGTAATTCTGCTCCAGCGGGGTGGCGGTGAACTGCGCGGCCATCCAGCCGGTAAGCAGCGGCGCAATCAGCGCGCCCGCATTGATGCCCATGTAGAACAGGGTGAAGCCGCGGTCGCGGCGCGGGTCGTCGCGGCCGTAGAGCTGGCCCACCATCGAGGAGATGTTCGGCTTGAACAGGCCGTCGCCGACGATCACCAGCGCCAGCCCGAGCAGCAGCATCACGCGGTCGGGCAGCGCCAGCACGAACAGTCCCGCCGCCATCACCGCCGCACCGAGCAGGATCGTGCGTTGATAGCCGATCAACTTGTCCGCCACCCAGCCGCCGAAGATGCCGGTGCCATAGATCAGTGCGGTGTACGAACCGAAGATCGCGCTGGCCCACGCCTGGCCCGAACTGTCGCCGTGGTAGAACTCGGCCACGATGTACAACGCCAGCGCCCAGCTCACGCTGTAGAACGCGAAGCGCTCCCAGAACTCGGTCATGAACAGCATCCACAGCGGTCGCGGATGCCCGAGCAATGGCGGGAAATCAGGCGTCGGGACGACGTCGACGGTACCGGTCTGGCTCATGCAAGTCCTTCATCGGCATGCGTGAGGCAGCCGCAAGCGCCCAGATGTAACCGGGCGCCAAGCGTCGCGTCAATGGTTGAGAGTCAGGGAGTGGGGAATCGGGAATCGGGAATCGGAAGAGCGGGACGAGGCTTCGCGTTGCCGCTTTGACCATTCCCTATTCCCTACTCCCTATTCCCTGCCTTCACCTAACCCCGTGCATCAGCTTGTTGATCAACGGCGCGATCAGGAACAGCAGCACGCCGCCGCCGAGCAGGATCCAGAAGCCGGAGGTGTAGCCGGAGAGGGCCGAGTCCACGGTCATGCCGGACTCGCCGCTGACGTGGGCGGCGAACAGGCCGGCCAGGTTGTTGCCGATCGCGGTGGACAGGAACCAGCCGCCCATGCCCAGCCCGACCAGCCGCACCGGCGCCAGCTTGGTCACCATCGACAGGCCGATCGGCGACAGGCACAACTCGCCGGCGGTCTGCAGCACGTAGCACAGCACCAGCGTCCACAGCGGAATCATGCCGTTGTCGCCGACCAGGCTGGACAAGGCATACATCAGCACCGCGAAACCCAGCGCGTTGCCGATCAGGCCCAGGCCGAACTTGCGCGGGATCGACGGCTCGATGCGCCGCTTGTCCAGCCAGCCCCAGGCCAGTGCGATCAGCGGCGCCAGCAGCACGATCGCCACCGGGTTGACCGACTGGAACCAGCCGATCGGGAACATCCAGCCGCCCAGGTCGCGATCCACGATGTGCTGCGCCAGGAAGTTGAACGAGCTGCCGGCCTGTTCGAAGAACATCCAGAACAGCACGTTGAAGGTGAAGATGATCAGCATCGCGATCACCCGCTGGATCTGCACGCGGCCGGTGCGGATCGCCTCGATCACCAGCATCACGCCCACGCCCAGGAACAGCGCGGTAAGCAGCCACTGCAGCACCACCGCGCCGGCGCGATCCATCAGCAGGTACACCAGCGGGATCGCCACCAGCACGCCGATCGCCACGTACACCACGCGCATCGGGTTGGCCATCTCCGGGGAGGGCCGGCCGACCGGACCGAGCTGGCGCCGGCCGAACCAGAACCACACCAGGCTGATCAGCATGCCCACGCCGGAGGCGGCGAACACCACGTTGTAGCTGTGGTGCCCGGGCGTGCCGAACACCTTGTTGGCCAGGATGCTGGTGAGGACCGGCGCAATCAGCGCACCGGCGTTGATGCCCATGTAGAACAGCGTGAAGCCGCGGTCGCGGCGCGAGTCGCCCGGCGCGTAGAGCTGGCCGACCATCGAGGAGATGTTCGGCTTGAACAGGCCGTTGCCGACGATGATCGTGGCCAGGCCCAGCATGAACACCTCGTGGCTGGGCAGCATGATCATGAACAGGCCGGCCGCCATCACCACCGCGCCGAGCAGGATCGAGCGCTGGTAGCCGAGGATCTTGTCGGCCACGTAGCCGCCGAACACCGCGGTGGCGTAGACCAGCGCCAGGTACGCGCCGTAGGTGCGGCTGGCATCCGCCTGGCCGGCGTCGTTGCCGTCCCAGAACTGCGCCACGATGTAGAGCGTGAGCGCCCAGCGCATGCCGTAGAACGCGAAGCGCTCCCAGAACTCCGACATGAACAGCATCCACAGCGGTCGCGGGTGGCCAAGCAGTTGCGGGTATTCCGGCAGCGGCGCGGCCGTGGAGTTGCTCGTCGTCATGGGGTTTCCGTGAGAGTGATGCGCCGGCTGCGGCCGGCGTGATCGCAAGATATTGCGTCGAAGATGTAACCGGCCCACGGCGCGCCGTCAACCCGCGGCACGCCGGCACACCGTCGCCACCGCCATGCTTCGTCGCGCGACGAAACCTCCCCGCGGCCGCCGACTTACACTGCGGGCATGCGCAAAACCGTCTGGCCCGAACACCTGTTCAAACCCGCCGCCGCACTGGCCGAACCCAGCCGCGCCGCGATGCTCGCGGCCCTGCTGGATGGCGTCGCCCTGCCTGCCGGCGAGCTGGCCCAACTGGCCGGCATCAGTGCCGCCACTGCCAGCGCGCACCTGGCGCGCCTGGTCGCCGAGGGCTTCGTCGCGGTCGAGCCGCAGGGCCGCCACCGCTACTACCGGTTGGCCAATGCCGACGTGGCCGCCGCCCTGGAGGCGATGGCCAGCCTGATGCCACGACCGCCACCGCGCCAGCGACCGGGCGATCCGTCGCTGTGGCGTGCGCGGTTGTGCTACCACCATCTGGCCGGCCAGCTCGGCGTGCTGTTGCGCGAATCGCTGCTGCAACGCGGCTGGCTGCAACTCGATGGCGACGGTTGCGATCTCAGCCGGGCAGGACGCGACGCGCTGCAGCGGCTCGACCTGCTGGCCGCCGACAGCCCGGCCACCTTGCGCGGCCGGCTATGCCTGGACTGGACCGAACGCCGCCATCACGTCGGCGGCACGCTGGGACGCGATCTGGCGCACGGCATGATCGATCGGGTCGGCTGGCTGCGCCGGCGGCCGAGCAGCCGCGCACTGACACCTACCCCGCTGGGCGCGGCGGCGCTGGCGCGCGAGTTCGGCATCGACGCCGACGCGCTCGACGCTGGTGTTTCCGGCTGAGCGAGTCGCCGTCGTCAGACGCCGAGTTCGGTGCGCACGTCGAGCAACTCGGGGAAAAACTCCAGGTCCAGTGCCTTCTTCAGGAAACTCACCCCGGACGAGCCGCCGGTGCCGCGGCGATGGCCGATGATGCGCTCCACCGTCTTCATGTGGCGGAAGCGCCACAGCTGGAAGCTCTCCTCCACGTCCACCAGTTGCTCGCACAGGTGGTACTCCGGCCAGAAATCCGCACGGCCCTCGTAGATGCGCTTGAGTACCGGCAGCAGGCCCGCGTTGCGGCGGTAGGGCTGGGTCCAGTCGCGATCGAGCAGCTCGGCCGGCACCGCATGGCCGCGGCGCGACAGGTAGCGCAGGAACTCGTCGTACAGGCTGGGTGCCTCCAGCACCGCACGCAATCCGGCCTGCGCGACCGGGTCATGCGCGAACACCTTGAGCATCGCGGCATTCTTGTTGCCCAAGGTGAACTCGATCTTGCGGTACTGCAGCGACTGGAAACCCGACGATGGCCCCAGCACGCCGCGGAACTCCAGGTATTCCGACGGAGTGAGCGTCTCCAGCACCGCCCATTGCTCGAACAGTTGGCGCTGCACCTGCTTCACCCGCGCCAGGATCTTCAGGCAGGCATCGACGTCATCGCGCTGCAGGTGCGCCACCGCGGCGGTGAGCTCGTGCAGCATCAGCTTCATCCACAGCTCGGCCACGTGGTGCTGCACGATGAACAGCATCTCGTCGTGATGCGGCGGATTGCTCAGCGGCTGCTGCGCCGACAGCAAGGTGTCCAACTGCAGGTAGCCGCCGTAGGTGATCTGTCCGTTGAGGTCGGTCTGGATGCCCGCTTCGAGATCGCGCTGGTTGTCGCTCATGGTGTTCCGTCGTGTCATCGGAAACGGGCATGGTAACGGCTGGGGCGACGCATGAACCTTGATCCAGGACAGAGGCGCAGCCCTCCCCGTGCGCGATGCTTTCCGGAACGGAATCCGGGATTCGCGGAAGCATCGCGCACGGAGTGCTCTCCTGCAGGGGTTTCGGGCTCCGCAACCGCCCTTCCATACCGCCACGCATGCTGCACTGTACCTTGCAGTGCAACATGCCAGCCTGTTATCAAGCGCGGTCTTGCGCAGTCGTTTGCGGCCCGATCGCAACCGGCGGGACATGCGCCACCAGGTTTTCCTCTGTACTCACTCCGGAGCGAGTCGTGACCATCGCCGCCAAGTTTGAAATCGAATACCTGCAGTACCTCGATGCCGAAGGCAAGGAAGTCCGCAAGGATCTCCCGGCCTTCGCCAAGGACCTCGACCACATGGTCGAGCTGTACAAGCTGATGCTGTCCACCCGCGTGTTCGACGCCAAGTCGATCGCGCTGCAGCGCACCGGCAAGCTGGGCACCTACGCCAGCTGCCTCGGCCACGAGGCTGCCCATGTCGGCATCGGCAGCGCGATGAAGCCCGAAGACGTCTACGCACCGAGCTACCGCGAATACGGCGCGCAGCTGTATCGCGGCGTGCAGCCGCGCGAGGTCTACATGTACTGGGGGGGCGACGAACGCGGCAACGACTACCAGAAGGAGCCGGCGCGCCACGACTTCGCGTGGAGCGTGCCGATCGCCACGCAATGCCTGCACGCGGCCGGTTCCGCGCTGGCGTTCAAGATCCGCGGCGAGAAGCGCGTGGCGGTGTGCACCATCGGCGACGGCGGTTCGTCCAAGGGCGATTTCTACGGCGCGATCAACATCGCCGGCGCGCAGAACCTGCCGCTGGTGGCGGTGATCGTCAACAACCAGTGGGCGATCTCGGTGCCGCGCAAGATCCAGTCCGGTGCGCCGACGCTGGCACAGAAGGGCATCGCGGCCGGCCTGTTCTGCATCCAGGTCGACGGCAACGACATCATCGCGGTGCGCAAGGCGATGGAGGACGCACTCGATCGCGCGCGCAACGGCGAAGGCGGCAGCGTGCTGGAACTGGTCACCTATCGCCTGGGCGACCACACCACCGCCGACGACGCGCGTCGCTACCGCGGCAAGGAAGAGGTCGACGAAGCCTGGGCCAAGGAGCCGATGAAGCGCCTGCGCAACTGGCTGGTGGAGAAGAAAGTGTGGGACGACGCCAAGGAAGAGGCGTGGAAGGCCGAATGCGACGAGTGGATGGACAACGAGGTCAACGCGTACCTGGAAACCAGGACCCAGCCGGTCTCGGCGATGTTCGACTACACCTTCGCGGAGCTGCCCGCCGACCTCGAAAAACAGCGCGACCACGTTCTCTCGCTTGACCAGAAGGCCCACTAAGCCATGGCACAAATCACTCTCATCGAAGCGGTCACCCAGGCGCTCGCCTACGAAATGGCCCATGACGAATCGGTCGTGGTGCTGGGCGAAGACGTCGGCGTCAACGGCGGCGTGTTCCGCGCCACCCAGGGCCTGCAGGAAAAATTCGGCGAACTGCGCGTGCTCGACACGCCGCTGGACGAAACCACCATCGCCGGCGTCACCGTCGGCCTCGCCGTGCAGGGCATGAAGCCGGTCGCCGAGGCGCAGTTCGAGGGCTTCATCTACCCGATGATGGAGCAGATCGCCTGCCATGCCGCACGCATGCGCAACCGCACCCGCGGCCGCCTCACCGTGCCGGCCGTGTGGCGTGCGCCGTGGGGCGGCGGCATCCGCGCACCGGAGCATCACTCCGAGGCCAACGAGCACCTGTTCACCAATATCCCCGGCCTGCGCGTGGTGCTGCCCTCCTCCCCGGCGCGCGCCTACGGCCTGCTGCTGGCCGCGATCCGCGACCCCGATCCGGTGATGTTCTTCGAGCCCAAGCGCATCTACCGCCAGTACAAGGAAGAGGTGCCGGACGATGGCGAAGCCCTGCCGCTGGACGTGTGCTTCGTGCTGCGCGACGGCAGCGACGTCACCATCGTCACGTGGGGCGCGCAGGTGAAGGAGTCGCTCGAAGCGGCCGACGCGCTGGCCGCCGAAGGCATCAGCGCCGAAGTGATCGACGTGGCCACGCTGACCCCGCTGGACTTCGACACCATCGCCGAGTCGGTGGCCAAGACCGGTCGCTGCGTGATCGTGCACGAAGCCCCCAAGACCGCCGGCTTCGGCGCCGAGATTGCCGCCCGCCTGGCCGAGGAATGCATGTACGACCTGCTTGCCCCGGTCGAACGCGTCACCGGCCCCGACACCCACATCCCGCTGTTCCGCCTGGAAATGAAATACCTGCCGAGCGTGGAACTCGTCGTCGACGCGGCGAAGCGCACGTTGGCGGCAAGCTGAGCTTGCCGCCGGGAATCGGGAATAGAGAATAGGGAATGGGCAAAGCCAAAGCGCAATGCCCGCCCGCTCTTCCGATTCCCCATTCCCTATTCCCTATTCCCGGAAAAACCAATGGCTGACATCAAGACGTTCTACCTCCCCGACCTCGGCGAAGGCCTGCCCGACGCGACCGTGGTCGAGTGGCACGTGAAGGTGGGCGACAACATCAAGCTCGACGCACCGCTGTGCTCGATGGAAACCGCCAAGGCGGTGGTCGACGTGCCCTCGCCGTACACCGGCAAGGTCGTCAAGCTGCATGGCGCACCCGGCGACATCATCGAGACCGGCGCCGCGCTGGCCGAGTTCGAACCCGATCCGAACGCCAAGCAGCGCGCCGAGGCCGAGGCCACCGGCCACCACCACGGCCCGAAAAAGCCGGCCGCCGGCGTCGGCACGCCCACGCCGAACCCGGACGACGCCGACGACCAGGTGATCGCCTCGGACGAAGGCGGCGAGATCGCGCAGACCGGCAAGGAGCGCGAAGACGAAGGCACCGTGGTCGGCGCGATGGTCAGCGGCAACACCGTGCACGTCGAGCAGGCCGCCAGCATCGGCGGCGTGAAGGCGGTGCCGGCGGTACGCGCGCTGGCGAAGAAGCTCAAGGTCGACCTCTCCCGCGTGCGCCCCAGCGGCGCCGGCGGCGTGGTCACGATGAAGGACGTCAAGGACGCTGCCGCGAACGGCACCGCCGCGCTCGGTGCCGCCCCGGCACGCGCTGTGCCGGCCTCTGCCGGACGCCATCTGGCGCCCGAACTGCCGCGGCCGGAACCGCAACGCAGCCCGGTCTCGCTGGCCGGCAAACCGGTGCGCACCGCGCCGCCGAGCGTCACCGCCAGCGGCCAGCCGGAACAGTTGAAGGGCGTGCGCCGCAACATGGCCCGCGTGATGGCCGACGCCCACGCGCAGGTCGTGCCGACCACCCTGGTCGACGACGCCGACCTGCACGCCTGGATCGGCAAGCAGGACATCACCGCGCGCCTGATCCGCGCGATCGTCGCCGCGTGCAAGACGGTGCCGGCGCTGAACGCGTGGTTCGACGGCAAGAACCTCACCCGCACGCTGCACCCGCAGGTGGACATCGGCATCGCGGTGGACACCGACGACGGCCTGTTCGTGCCGGCGTTGCGCAACGCCGACATGCTCGACGCGGCCGGCATCCGCACCGCGATCAAGCGCCTGCGCACGCAGGTCGAGGACCGCACCATCCCCGCCTCCGAGTTGTCCGGCTACACCATCAGCCTGAGCAACTTCGGCATGTTCGCCGGCCGCTACGCCACGCCCGTCGTGGTGCCGCCGACCGTCGCCATCATCGGCGCCGGCAAGCTCGGCCACGACGTGGTGGCGGTGATGGGCGGCATCGAAGTGCACCGGCGCATGCCGATCAGCCTGACCTTCGACCACCGCGCCGCCACCGGCGGCGAAGCAGCCCGCTTCCTCAAGGCGCTGCTGGACGATCTGTCCCTGCCGAACTGAGCGGGCGACCCCCGGCAGAAAACAGGGCGCCCGCGGGCGCCCTGTTTGTTTCACGTTCGCGGGCGGGCACGGCCCGCCCGTTCCCGGACAACATCTCGCGCTACCGGCGACGCGCAGTACCGCCGTACCCGATCCAGATCCGTTCGCACTTGAGGGCGAGGAAGTCGAGGCGCTGCCCTCCGACTTCGGGCGCGCAGGCCGGCGCGCGGGGAAACCGGTCGGCGGCAGCGCTCGCCGTCGTCTCCCACCGTGCCTCGGCAACCTCAAACCGCCGTCCGTCGCCTGACGTGTTCCCGGCAGTGCCGCCACTGGCAACACTGCCGGGCAATGCACTCCGGAACCGGCCCGATGACTCCTCCGCCCGACGCGACGACGCCTGCCAGCGACAGCCTTTGCGCCTCCGATCCACGGATACGCAATTCACCGGCGGCGGCCTTCGCTGGCACGCGACCACCTGCGCACGGAAAATCCGTGCTGCAGGCCGCGGCGACGGGCTGGTTCGTGGTGGCCGGACTGGGCCAGCTGATCTTCGTCGCGTACCTGTTCGGCTTTTACGGCCGCACCGCGCTGCTCGGCCAATTCGACGCCTGGAACCGGATCTTTCCACGCGCCCACGTGGCGGGAGATCCGCTGCACAACGCCGCGGTGGCCGCGCACCTGGCTTTCGCGGCGCTGATCACCATCGGCGGCCTGCTTCAGTTGGCGACGGGCGTGCGGCGGCGGTTCCCGCGTTTCCATCGCTGGAACGGACGCATCTATCTCGCCTCGGCGTTCGTGATGGGCGTGGGTGGCCTGGCGATGGTATGGACGGGAACCAAGGTGGGCGGCCCGTGGCAGCACGTCGCGATCAGCATCAACGCGATCCTGATCCTGTTGTGCGCGGCGATGGCCTTGCGCCACGCCATGGACCGTCGCTTCGCACTGCATCGGCGCTGGGCGCTGCGCCTGTTCCTGGCGGTGAGCGGCGTGTGGTTCTTCCGCATCGGCCTGACGTTCTGGATATTGCTGAACCAGGGGCCGGCGGGTTTCGACCCGGAGACGTTCACCGGGCCGGCGCTCACCACCCTCGCGTTCGCCCAGTACCTGCTGCCGCTGGCCGTGCTCCAGCTCTACTTCCACGCGCAGGACCGAGGCGGGTCGCGCGGACGCACGGCCATGGCCGCGAGCCTGTTTGCCGCGACGCTGCTGACGGCGGCCGGCATCTTCGCCGCGTCGATGATGCTGTGGCTGCCGCATCTGCGGTAGCGCCAGCTTGCTATCGCTGCGCCATGCCCGCCAGGGATTCACCACCCAAACCGGAAGACTTCGCGCGTGCCCGGCGGGTGGCGCCCGTTCAATAATCGCGCACGTCCAGCAACAGGAAACAGCGCGCGCTGTAGTCGCCGGCTTGCGGCCATGCGACGCTGGCGAGCGCCAGCGTGCCGGCGGTCCACAGCTCGTTGTCGAGCAGTGCCTCGCAGCGCGAATCGCCATCCGCGGCATGGCTGTGCACGAGGCGAACCCAGTGCAGTTCGGGGCTGAGCGCTTCGCGCTTCAATGCCGTCTCGATCGACGCCAGCGCCTCGGTGGGCATGCTGGCGGCATCCGCGCCGCGTGCACTGAACGGGCCGATGAACACGTCCCACGTGCGCACGCCGATCTTCCACGCGGCAATGCGCATGCGGCGGTCGTCGGTGACGTACCAGCACGCGGCCAGCAGCGGGTGGAACGCATCGTGCTCGAACGCGCGCAGCGCGTCGCGGCAACCGGTGTCGCCGCCGCCCGCTCCGGCGAAGCTCTCCTCGATGTAGCGCTCCTCGCTCAGCACCACGTCGACGTCGAGCCGGCCGGGCTCGCTCGCCGCACCCGCATGCCAGGCAGCGCGGATCGCCGGAAAATCGCCGTCGGTGACCAGCCAGCCGTCCTCGTCCGCTTCCAGCTCGACGTCGTGGCGCTCGAACAACTGCAACAGGTATTTCTGCAACGCCGCGCTGTCCATCGTCATGCCTGCGAGGGGGTGGTGTCGTTCGACGGCAGCTCGCGCCAGGTCAGGTAGACACGCAGGTCGAACTCCAGCTGATGGTAGTCCGGCAACATGTGCGTGCACAGCTGGTAGAACGCCTTGTTGTGCTCCATCTCTTTCAGGTGCGCCAGTTCGTGCACCACGATCATCTGCAGGAACTCCGGCGCAGCGGCCTTGAACAGGCTGGCCACGCGGATCTCCTTTTTCGCCTTGAGCCGCCCGCCCTGCACGCGCGAGACCGCGGTGTGCAGGCCAAGCGCGTTGCGCAGCACGTCGAGCCTGGCGTCGTACAGCACCTTGTCGATGCCGGGTGCATTCTTCATGTGCTGCTGTTTCAAGGCAGCCACGTAGGCATACAGCGCCTTGTCGCTCTGCACGTCGTGGCGCGCCGGGTAACGCCTGGCCAGGTGCTCGCCCAGGCGCTCCTGCGCAATCAGCGCGCGCACCTTGCCCTGCAGCGTGGCGGGGTATGCCTGGAGATACTTGAGCGCGACCATGCGGCCATTCTCGCACTGCGCCGCCTCGATCCGGGTGGAGCGCCCACGGAAGTCGCGCGGATGCGACGACGCGCGCCGCTACATGTCGAAGCGGTAACTCAGCTTGACCAGCAGTTGCTCGTCGTCGCGCAACGCAAAGCTGTTGCCGAGGACATCGCCCGTGTGGCGCGCCAGGCCATCCATCGCGTAACCGCCGCGGCCGTAGACCACGTACAGGTAGGACAGCGGAGCCAGCTCGTAGCGGTAGCGGATCTGCAGGCCGAGGTTGCGCACGTTGAAGTCGTCGATCGGCTCGTCGCTGGCCTCGGCGCGGCCGCTGGCGCCGACGCGGTAGCCGCCGCGCAGGCGCGCGTCCAGCCCGATCGCCTGCAGCTTCACGCGCAGTTCCTGGCGCGGGTCGATGGCCCAGTCGAAACCGGCATCGAGTTGCAGCGTGTGCTGGTCGAAGCGGCCGATCAGGTTGTCGTGCTGCCAGACCAGCCAGTCCGGAATGCGCTGCCAGGACGGCCCGGCGTACACGCTGAAGGCGTCGTTGATGAAGTAGGTGGGCACGAACTCGATGTCGAAGGCGGCCTGCCGGTTGCCGCCGAGGCCGCCGGTGAAAACCTCCGCATCCAGCTTGAACGCCCAATCGCCGTGGCGCGGACTGATGCGCTCGTAGAAGAAATCCAGCGACGGCGGCAGGAACAGCGCGCCATGCCCGCGCGTCAGCAAGTCGTCCCAGCCGGCCGTGTTGACGTTGAGCTGTGCATCCTCGGTGGTGCCGTCGCGCAACGTGCTGGTGCGGCGGATGCGCAATTGCCGCCGCAGGCGCAGGCCGTGGTCGTTGTCCAGCGCGTCGACGCGGAAATGCCAGTCGTGCGAGCTGTAGGCCGAGTCCGCCGGCAGCGAGGCGTAGCGCTTGCGCACCTCCCAGTGGGCGTAGTTGAAATTGTTGCGTTCGAGGTAGCCGAAATCGTTGACCTGCAGCCGGTCGCCGAAGTGCATGCCCAGCCATTGCTGGCGCCAGCCGTCGCCCATTTCCAGGTCGGCGATGACGGTGCCGCCGCTGTCGCGCGTGTGCGTTCCCGATTGCAGGATGTCGCTGGCCACCACGTTGGTGGCGATGGTCAGCTGCGCGGTGGGCTGCCAGTGGTGATCGACGCCGAGCACGGTCGCCTCGCGATCCAGCCATGGCCGGTCGACGCGGGTCAGCAGCATGCCCAGGCTCTGCGTGCCGAAGTCGTGGGTCACCCGCGCAGCCCCGTAGAAGCGCCCGGCCCGACCGTCCTCGTCGGCGGCCAGCACGCCGTAGCTGGTGGTGCCGACGCTGCCGTTGAGCTTCACTGCGGCGTCGATGTCCGCCGCGCCCATGCCATCGTCCGAAGGACCACCGACGCGGCGCGTGTAGACCAGCTGGCTGTTGTCGTCGAGCAGGCTGAAATCGAAGATGCCCTGGTTCTCGGTGAAGAACGGGCGCTTGTCGCTGACGTAGGTTTCGGTGGCGCCGAAGTTGACCACCAGGTCGTCGCTCTCGACCTGGCCGAAATCCGGGTTCAACGCCGCGGTCAGCTGGAACTGGCCGTTCGGTTTCCACAGGATGTCGGCGCCCTGCTGGAAATGGCTGCGGCCGCGCACGTTGTCGTACAGGCCCGACGCATACGGCGTGATCGCAAACAGCGACTGGTGGTACTGCGGCACCTCGATCCGCTCGAACTCGGACAGGAAGCGCGGGCGCATGAAGCTGGCCACCGGCCATGCGTCGCGTTCGCCGGTGGAGCCGGTGACGCGATCGAGATAGATGCCGAGCGTGCGCTGGCCGTCCTTCGCCGCATGCATCGGCGCGGTGTACCAGGGGATCAGGATCTCCACGCTCCAGCCGGCCGCATCCTCGCTCACCGCGTGCTGCCAGCTGCCGTCCCAGTCCTTGTTGAACCGGCTCTCGTTGGTGATCACCGCATCGTTGATGCCATTGGTCGAGCTGACCACGAAATCGTAGCCGGTGCGCCCGTCGCCGTTGAAGTCGACCATCACGTTGACGCGGTCCACCTGGTCGTCGAAATCGCGCTGCACGCGCTGGCGCGTGCGCGGCACCTCCGGTGGCTGGTCGCAGCGGAACGCCACCGCCAGCCCCTCCGGCGTCGCCAGCACCCAGGCCTCGGTATGCAGCGTGCCGGGCTGGCCGTTGAGCGGCTGGGTCTGGCGAAAATCGGTGATGTGTCGTGCGCCGGCCCACTCGGCCGGCTGGATGTGACCGTCAATCTCGACGGCGAGCGCCGGCGCCGAGGCCGCGGCCAGGGTCAGGAACAACAGGCATGCAAGGCGCATGTCGGGGAATCCACGGGGAGAGAATGCCGCGCGGCGCAGTGGAACCGGCGCGCTCGGCATGGGGTAGATGCACAGCTTGCCGCGAAGGTTTGAATTCCTCGACGGCCATTGGTCATGCAAAGGGCATGACGCAGGCGCGGCCCGCACCGCGCCGGGACACGATCAGCGCTTGCGCCCCCACCACCACTGGCGCAGCACCAGCGCCGGCACGATCACCGCGGCAAATGCGCCGTAGCCCCACAACGCGGGCAGCACCTGCTGCCAGATCGACCCGCTGACCGGGCCGAATTCGCCCGGCTCCGGCAGCACGGCCGAATCGAAACCGGCAAGCGCGGCGAGCGCGGTGGCGATGCCGGCCAGCAGCAGCACCAGCACGTCGAACGTGCGCCGGCCCGTCGTTCGCGGCAGGCTGCGCGGCCAGATCCAGTAGATCACGCACAGCACCAGCAGCCAGGGGGCCAACAACAGGATGGACAGGTAACGCACGGATATCTCCTTTCAGGGCGCGGCGGCGAGTCGGAACGACGAGAGCACCACGACCATTCAATCCTGCGTCGCGAGCTGGTCCAGCGCGAGCCGCAGGCGCGTCAGCGCCTGCTCGCGCGCGGCTTCGTCCGGATAATCCGGCGTGCTCGCCACGGCCTCGCCATCGATCTCCAGCACCAGATTCGCGCCGCGCACCTGCACCACGGCCGCGGTGGCGCCCAACTGCTTCAGGCGCTTCTGGCTTGCACCCGCCGCCTTGGGGTCGGCGAACGGCACCGACAGCAGCAGCTCCTCGCCCTCGGCCGAGAACAGGCGGAAACGAAAGCGGCCGTCGTCGTCGCGAAAACTGGCCAGCCGTGCGACGCGCTGCACCTTCGCCGGCCGCGCCGGGCCCGCCGCTGCGCCAGCCGTGCGCATCGCACGCAAACCCAGCACCTCGCGCAGGCCGGCCACTTTCGGCGTGGCGATCGCCCGCGCCTTGCGCGCGCCTTCCTGCAGGATCACCTCGATCGCGGCCGGGTCGGCCATCAGCGTGTCGTAGCGCTCGCGCATCGGCGCCACGTCGGCTTCGATGCGCTCGTACAGCACCTGCTTGGCTTCACCCCAGCCGAGCCCCTCCTCCAACGCGCGGCGGAATGCCGCCGTTTCGGTCTCGCTGGCAAAGGCGCGGAAGATGGTGAACAGCGCGCAGCTGTCAGGGTCCTTCGGCTCGCCGGGCAGGCGCGAATCCGTGACGATGCGCATGATCGCCTCGCGCAGCTGCTTCTTGCCGCCAGCGAACAGCGGGATGGTGTTGTCGTAGCTCTTGGACATCTTGCGTCCGTCGAGCCCCGGCAGCGTGGCCACCTGCTCCTCAATCAGCGCCTCGGGCAGCACGAAGAACTCGCGGCCATGCAGATGGTTGAAACGCTGGCCGAGATCGCGCGCCATCTCGATGTGCTGGATCTGGTCGCGCCCCACCGGCACCTGGTGCG